>Ga0255426_10029_pt1 | contig 29653 bp, 34 predicted proteins | sample ANMaggSeSYBR02J9_FD_182666 | JGI IMG/M metagenome (GOLD analysis project Ga0255426, IMG submission 182666) | Sediment cell enrichment communities from methane seep in Santa Monica Basin, California, United Staets - ANME aggregate JGI... | ecosystem: Environmental > Aquatic > Marine > Cold seeps >...
CGGAATATTCAGGAGTTACGGTTACAATATCAATACCCGATGGAGAAAAGATAGGAGCTACTACATTAAATCCTGTAGTGGGAGTTATAGGTGGCATTTCAATTCTGGGCACAACAGGATTTGTCGAGCCCTGGAGCGATCATCTGGGAGAAACAAAGATAGAATTGATCAATAATGCTTCCAGGGTAGTACTGACCACAGGGCGTACAGGTATGCGCTATTCTGAAATGCTATTTCCAGATCACACTGTGGTCATGATGGGGAGCAGGCTTGATGAAGGTTTGAAAGCCTGCAAAGGTGAAACTGTGATCTGTGGTCTGCCTGGTCTGGTACTTAAATGGGCAGTACCTGATATTTTATATGGTACAAAGTTTAATACAGTACAGGAACTGGTTAATGCAAACAGGAAGGATCAAATTATTGATAGTGCAATATTAAAAGTGGTGGAAAAATCCGGTGGAGCAAGGGTTGTACTTGTTGACAGGGACGGTGTAGTGGTCCGCGATACAGGAGATGAGTTATGAAGATCATTGGTGTTGGTATAGGTCCGGGAATGTTGAGTGCAGAAGCGATAGAAAATATATGCCAGGCTGAAGTTGTATACGGCTCACCACGTGCAATTGAGTTAGCAGCAGAACATATCTGTTGTAATGTGGAAAAAATAAAGGATTATTCCAGGATACACGAACTACCGGATAATGCTGTAGTACTATCTACCGGAGATCCTAATCTATCAGGTCTGGGTAAATATGCCGGAATTGATGATATCGTGATACCTGGTATTTCTTCTGTCCAGATAGCATGTGCACGTCTTCATATTGATCAGACAGAGGTTGTTATTATAACTGCACATGGAAGAAAACCGGCTCTGGCCATCGGGAAATTTCGCGATGCTGTTACGATGGGATTTACTGTTTTTTTACTTCCTGCATATGATTTCGGAATAGACCAGGTAGCAACATTGCTTTTGGATATGGGAATTGATGTACCTATTGCCATTTTAGAGCAGCTTGGATATCCGGATGAACGGGTGGAAGTAGGAACTGTGGGAAGACCGCCGGTTGTAAAGTCTCAACTTTATTGTATCATGGCCGGGTCAGCAGTTAATTTATAGTATATCAAGTTCAGTAGCTAACACTTTTTATTAAATAGTCAGTTAAAAAGTAATTTCCACAATTAAAACCTCCTATTTTCCTGCATGTGTATGTGTAAGGTTGAATAAGTCGATATTTGGATAGGGTCCACATTCGGCATGAATGAAACTTCTTTTAAATAATATTTCAAAAATGTGGTTTTTCATTGTGAAATTGTTTAATGGAATGGAGTTTTGATTGAAAAAAATTCAAGTTTGATTATTTATAGAAAGATTTAAATATCATGTCCCCGTCATATAAAATGAAGTAAATCTTGATATTATCACATTGACGGAGATGTTAATTTGCCCGGGATTACTAATGAAGAAGTATATGAAGTAATACTGAAAAATCTTTCTAGTACGAATGAAAGAAATTCAATTATATATTGGGATAAAAACCTCTTACAAAAAGGAGATACAGTTAACATTGGAAAAAAGATCATCAGCATGCCTTTCAAAGGTTATATGATTTTTGTTGATCTAGAGCCAAAAGTTAACTGGGGCCATCCATGCCTTTACTTTTTGATGAATTCCAGAACAAATGAGTTAAAAGTCATTAAGGAGGAATTTCCGCCTTATTTTGAAGAATATCCGGAAAGCTTCAAGGTTATCCGAAGATATGGGAAAAAACCACCCCATGATCGGTATTTTGAAATATTTAATGAAATAGAATGATGAGGATGATTGAAATGATACTATCTAAAGAAATTAGTGATACAATAAAGAAAGATGCACTGGACAATATTACAAGGAAAAATACTGTTGGAGAAGTAAACCTTTATCTCTATGAAGAGGAACTTCCTGCAAAGCATATATTAAAAGCAGGTCCTAAAGATATTTCCATATCCAAAAAAACAGCTTTTGTTTTTGCGGATAAAGCTCCACAGTATAACTGGGGACATTCTTGTGAGTATTTGTCATATGATGTGAATACTGGTGAACTATATGATAAAAAAGAAGCAGAATTTCCACCTCTTAATTTTTTTACGGATTCCAGGAAATTTGAAGCATTCCATACACCTGTAAAGCAAATAGATACTTTTAAAGAGAAAAAAATAACGATGAAGCCTATTAAGGCCATTACTTATGCACTTTCAAATGCTCCTGGTAACCGTTATGCTATTCTTTTTTCTGGTATGTCCAACAACCGGCATGTAAATGATATTGAATTTCTTTATCGAACTTTAATTGATATATACGGATTTGATCCTGCTAATATTTATGTACTTAATCAAAAAGGTACAATTGATTATTATGGATCTCCACATCCTGTGGGTAATTGGCCTGGAGATAATACTCCATATAGAATGGTTGTAAATAGCAAGGGTACAAAAAAAGATCTTGAAAATGTGCTATCCACACTTGCTTTAAAAATTAAACCCGAAGATTTGCTCTTTATTCACACTAATAATCACGGCGGGCATGACGGCCAGCAATCCAATATATGCTGCTATCCCAATTGGGATACTTACACTGCTTTGGATTTCTCAGCAAAATTACATTCACTTCCCCAATTTAAGGTATTAATGGTTATGATGGAACAGTGTCATTCAGGAGGTTTTTTAAGACCTATTTTTAGAAATAGTCCGGCAACATGGACGCATGTAGCTGCTGCATGCGAAGAAGACAAAAGTTCAATAGGAGGGGCCAATTTTGATCCCTTTGCTCTGGACTGGATTGCCGGGATTACCGGCCATTATACTGATGGTACTGGTCTATCTCAAGAAGTAGATGTAAACAGAGATGGGCGCATCTCTGCAGTAGAGGCATTTGCATATGCTGATACAGTTCACGATCCCTATGATACACCTGTTTCAAACGACAGTCCTAGAGGATATGGTAAATATATATTTCTTGGCACAAAGGAGAGTGCTAATATCATCTGGTTCAGCCCGTTACAATTTCAACCCGATAAGAATTTAACAATAAAAAAATATGCTGATAGTATTCATATTTATACTACTAATCCCGGTGATTTTCAATGGATCGATCTTCCTTTGGTACTTCCTTCAAATGTGAAGATTAAAAAAGTTATGTTGTATTATAAACTTTCAAATTCAAAGAGTTTCATTTCTCAGGTGCGACTAACCGAAACAACCAAACCATCAACAGCCCTTGTTAAACATGATGATGCTACAGATTTGACCAGCACAACTGCAACACATTATTACAGTCATGTAGGTGCTTTACAGCCAAACGGTGCTATTACACTATGCTTGAGGTTAAACTTTGCCGATGTCTCAGATCGGATTGAAATTGGTGGAATAGGGATTTTTATTGATAATATTTAATAAATTCGTTTCATAAAAGTGAACAATGTTCAACAACTAATAACCAATATATTTTTCCAACCAGTTAATTATAACTATTATTAAATGCAATATTAAGTTACCATAAATGGAGGTATAATAAATGGCAGTAGAAGATTTGTTAAAAATAATTACTGAAGAGATCACCACTATGATCTCTACGAAAACTGTTATTGGGGAACATATAACTGTTAGCGGGACAACAATTATCCCTGTCACTAAAGTCACATTCGGTTTTGGCAGTGGCGGCGGAGAAGGTGGAAGTGACGAAAAAAATAAGGGCATCGGGGGCGGTGGCGGCGGAGGTGCATCCGTTTTACCAATTGCTTTTCTGGTAGTAACAGCTGATGATGTAAAACTCCTCACAATGAAAGAAAAAGGTGTGGTCACACAGATCGCAGAGATTATGCCTGAATTACTGGAAAAATCAAAATCCGTAATAGAAGGGCGTAAGAAAAAGGAATCACCAGAGAGTATAGAAGAAAGTGGGTCTAGTAGTAGTATTAGTACTAATACTGAATAAACTTAACCGGCATTTAGCAAAATGGTCTGGCTACTGGTAGTCGGAATAATACTGTTCATTATTCTATTAGCAGTAGCTGTCCTGATAATCCCTATAAAATTCCATACCGTATCAAGTAAATCAAATGAAATTTTACATATTAATCTGGCTATAAGCTGGCTGATACTAAAGATAAAATATACATTAAAGGATAACCAGATAGAAATATTTTTTTTTAATCGTAGAATTGTTGATCTGATATCAAAAGGAAAAACTCCCGAAAAAAAGAAAATAAAAGAACCTAAAGTCACGAAACCTGCTGCTAAAAAGTCAAGAATCAACTCGTTTATAAAAAAATACCATATACCTTCTCGTGCTTTAAATAAAACCAAACGACTCGTAAGTCCGGATAATATAGGACATATCACCGGTCTGGTCGGACCAATGAGAAAATTATCCGGGGAAATGGTCAATACCATAGAATTCAGACACCTTAAGATCGATACTATATACGGTCTGGATGATCCATCCCATACAGGTATTACAGCAGGATTTTTTTATGCCGTCCTTGGTTCATGCAAAACAAGACATCAGATCAGATTCACCCCTGATTTTACTGGGCCAATGCTGGACTGGGACATGATGGCACAAGTAACCTTTACACCAATAAAAATATTTCCACCGGTAATACGGTTTTCTACCAACAGACAGGTTATAAGGTCAATATGGGGTATTATAAGGTGTTGAGTTCACTTTAACCCCTGGACGCGATCATCAATATCTCCATACGATCGGTAAATATTTTTTCATTTACCGGTACAGGTCTATTATTCACCATGATGATAACAGTCTCTGGATTGATATTAAATGATGAAAGTACATCTTTATAGGTACTTCCATCATTCATCATTATTGATTTATTCGAACTCTTCCCACGAGTGATTTTGACATTGACCTTCAAAAGGAATTACTCCTCATCAGGATATTGTGCTTCTTCCCCTTTTGAACTGGTTAGTGATTCCAAATTATCATCGATCAATTTCTTCTCAAGAATCTGTTGCTTTTTATCTCCTTTTCGTTCCAAATCTCTTTTCTTAAATTTTGACATCCGAATCACCTCAACGATTTCATAGAACTCTATGATTAATATATTTTCCGTGCACTTTATTCCCTGATCTCATCAAACACATATTCATTCCAGTCCTTATGTCCCAGCGCAATCTCAAATTCCACAGGCGTCAGTACAGGTGCACTGAACATACCCGCATCATCAATAGCAATACGGGGACATGCAGTATTGACAAAGGCATTCATTTTAAATTGCATCAAGGCATCAGGAGTGATATTATCCAGTGAGATCATAATATATTTTTTTTCGTACTTCTCTGCCAACATGGCCATCCTCCGGGCAAGTGCTGCCCTGTTTTGACCGATCTTTGTTGATATAAGAATACCGTATGTATCTGCTCTATGGCATTTTGCTATTACTCCGCATCTGGTACGCAGAATCTTATCAGGGTCTACCCATTCTATTGATGTTGTCATGGGATCAGCACAAAGGACTTTGCGTTTTGTAGCTATTGCAATACCCAGTGGGTGAAATGTTCCTGAGCCAATATATAGATATTGATCACATGGTATATCGGCAGCAGAGAAATTGCATCCAAGTATTTGTCCTGGATATTTGATCCTGGAATCACCAGTACCAACTACATATGATATTCCCTTTGACCTTATAAATGCTTTTATGTCATCTATCCTGTGTACATGCTGAACAGTTGTTACAAGTCCTATAGTGCCTGAACCAAGTTCAGCGACCGCCTTTGCAAGAACATTTTTAATATTTGTCCTTGCCGGGGTTTCAATATATATCACATTATCCAGACCCTTGACCAGTTCAGAATGTCCGAAGTGGAACAGAACATCTACTGACCTCTTGAGTTCCATATCTACATCACATGCCCCATAGCAGGGATTTCCTGATATTATTATATTTACAGAAGTACGCTTTTCCAGTTCACCTGCTATAAAAAAAGCGGACCTTTTCAATCCTTCCGGGAACTGGAGTCCTATTGTCCGAGCTCGGGAATGCTTTATCTTGTTGGCGATATCATCCAGGTCCAGATGAAAACTGCAATAGAGAGACGGACTGTTCATTGTTCTATAATCACGCCGCTGGGACCTACATCAATAGTTATCAGGGTCTTAAGCGGCAATCCTGCTTCCCTTAGACGCCGGGCTCCATCTCCCCTCTCAATAACCACTATTGTATCTACGATCACTGCACCTGCTCTTTCAACAGCCTCTTTAACAGCTACCAGTGTACCGCCTGTACTGACCACATCATCGACTATCAACAGGCGATCACCAGGTATTATACCATTTAAGTATAGTTTTCCCTTTGAATAGCCTGTAGATTGACCTACTTCGATTTCCGAAGGAAGATCATATGACTTTTTTCGAATAATAGAAAGCGGTTTACCGATTCGAAGTGCCAGAGCGGTTCCGATGTGTATCCCCATAGCCTCAATTGTAAGGATCTTATCAAAATCAGCTTCTAATACATCTATTATTTTATCAGTTACTTCATTTAATAGTTCAGGTTCCAGATACGGGACTCCATCTGTGATTGGGTGTATGAAATAATGATACTCACCACGATTGATAATGGGTGCTGCCTTGAGCGACTCTTCCAGTATACTTGACATAATAGTCATATTAATTGGAACCACATATGTATCTATCGTTTTGTGTTAGTATATCAAGTAAAAATTAATATATCGAAAATGCTAACTCCGTTCACATTTTCTAATCTTCAGATCCTTAAAGATATTCCAAGTTGCCCGGCCAGCAGTTTCATCTTTGGCGGATGTTCACGCCAGCGCCAGAACCCGTACTTAATATATCCGTCAGAAAGATTATTATCAAGCGCCCAGTTATATAGATACTGATCCCACCCGGAATACAGTTCAGGATATATTTTTTTAACCAGGCAGTGCTCTGCAACTAAAGCGGCCGGACATAACCAGCACCCTACACGTTCAAACCCTTTATCATACAGACTATTATATTCCAATCCCTTCCAGTAGATATACAACCATACTTCAATAGCCCGCCAGTTCCGTATCGGATAGATATTCACCTGACCAGGGACTAAAGGATTTTCCTCCTTAGACGGTATACGTGAGCGTGTGAATGATTCATACCTGCGTTTACCGTCCAGGTTCAGGTGGGCTTTTCCATCATGTTCATGGTTGATAGGTACCAGTTTACAGACATTACAGCACCATCTACAATCCTTAGCAGGAGGTCCGAGTTTCCCAAGATGTTCCCAAAAGGTATTTCCTGCAATAATTTCGAATAATTCTATGTCCAGATCCTTACAGACGCGTTTCACATATTCCGGATTATCCGGAAATTCCAGGCCGGTATTTATAAAATAGGCAACCGGGCTGTGTTTTAAGGCACTTCTGGCCAGGTTAAGCACAACCAGGCTATCCTTCCCGCCGCTAAATGATACATATATCGGTGTTTGGCGGTATTGCTTTTGGTTAGCCAGACCACGAATAGTATTAACGCCATCTTTACTCAATTGTTCCAGGGCAGGTTTATTGGCCTGTATTACCTCATCCATAGTAGCAATTCGTTCTATTAATTGGGATTGAGGGCCGGTCTTTTTAATCTTACGGATCCTGAGTGCCGGCGTTTTATTATTTATATTAATATTAATATTATTCTTATTATTAGTAATAGTAATTTCATTTTCATCAAGTAATGCTGTTCCTACACCCACAAGTCTGGCATATTTGACAATAACCTCATCTCCCTGTCTGATATCTTTCGAACACTGCCTGATCATATCTGATAAAATGGTTTTACCACTTAGATGTCTGTCTGCCTCGGATAGCTCAATAGTCCTGCGTCCGGTATATTGCGCCAGGATAGCGGCTCCCTCGATGTTCAGGTCCAGCTTCCAGTCAAGAATTGCAAGATTGAAGTGCAGTATACCAAGAAAAAGTCCGTCCACGATCACCTGGTCTGTTTTATCTTCACCGCCGATCTTATTAAGTAGAATAATCCTGTTGCCAAGAGGATCAGTACCATACTCTGATATTAATATATCATGAAGTATTGAGCGTTCATAAGGTGAGCAGAACCGTACATCTCCTGGCACCCCGAGATTTATCTGTTTTGTCTGTTTACTACATAAGCCGCACCTGGAAGTGATTAGTGGAATATTACAATTCATGCACCAGTAGATAGGTGCAGGTTTGTCGATCCGGGATCGTTTCTTATTACTTTGGTCGGGTGTCATTAAATTTCATTTAAGCATAGACCAGATAAATCCTAAAAAAGGAGGTGATGGTCTATTTGGTCTGCTCTTGAACTCGGGATGGAACTGGGTGGAAAAGAAGAAAATATGTTCAGGTATCTCAGCAATCTCCATCCTGTTCCTGTTCCGGCCTGTAAATTTCATTCCTGCTGCTTCAATTTCATCTATATAATCAGGATTAACCTCATATCGATGACGGTGACGCTCGACAATCCGATTAACGCCATACAACCTGTACGCAAGACTTCCTTTAGTAAGCTGCGCAGTATAATCTCCCAGTCTCATAGTAGCACCCATATTCACAACATTCTCCTGTTCAGGTAGCAGGTCTATTACCGGATGGTCGGTTGGTGAGAGTTCCGGACTATTGGCGTCGTGATATCCAAGTACATTTCTTGCAAATTCGATAACTGCTAATTGCATACCCAGACACAATCCCAGATATGGAATATTGTTCTTTCTTGAATAACATATGGCAGCGATCTTACCTTCAGTACCCCTCACACCAAATCCCCCGGGAACCAGTATTCCATCATATTGTGATAGAGTATGTACTGAATCCGGGTTGTTCTCTAACTCTTCTGCATCTATCCAGTTGGGCTTAACAACACATCCGGCCTCTATACCGGCATGTTTTAATGATTCACGGATACTTAGATATGAATCTTCAAGATCAGTATATTTTCCTACAATACCAACCTGGACCGTACCTGTGGCAGAACGCATACGTTCCACCATCTTATCCCATATACGTAAATCCTGCTTTGGTTGTAATTCAAACCCGGAAAGGAGATATTCAGCAGCGCCTTCCTGTTCTAACTGTAAAGGTACCATATATATATCTTTAGCATCATGGGCTGAAATAACTGCTTTCGGAGGCACATCACAAAACAGTGCGATCTTTTCTTTAGTGTTCCCAAGTACTGGTTGTTTACACCTGGTTACAATAAGATCAGGATGCAGACCCAATTCCCGCAGTTCTTTCACAGAATGCTGTGTTGGTTTGGTCTTTTGTTCTCCCTGGGCATCCATCGGCACAAGTGTCACATGGACAAATAATACATCTTCTTTTGCTTCTTCATTATGCAACTGTCTAACAGCTTCCAAAAAAGGCATGCTTTCAATATCGCCGACCGTTCCGCCTACTTCTATTAAACAAATATCAGCTTTGCTATTTTTAGCAACTTTTCTAATACGTTCCTTGATCTCATTGGTAATATGAGGAATGATCTGGACGGTCTTACCAAGATAATCGCCTCTGCGTTCTCTATTTATTACTGCCTGGTAGACCTTTCCAGTGGTAATATTATGATCCCTTACCAGTTCGATGTCCAGGAACCGTTCATAGTTTCCTAGATCAAGATCTACTTCTCCCCCGTCTTTTAAAACAAATACCTCTCCATGCTGGAATGGGCTCATTGTACCTGCATCAATGTTGATATACGGATCGATCTTGATAGCGGTTACTTTGTAACCTTTGTTTATAAGTATCCGCCCCATTGAAGCGCCGGTAATCCCCTTACCCAGGCCGCTCATTACACCGCCGGTCACTATAACATATTTCATAGTAATTAATTCCCGATTATTTCTTTGACATAAAATGTGTACAGGCATATACCATCAGTAAAAATACCAGAACTGATACTGCCATGGCACCATATAGCATATTTGATTTCCATAATGTAGAGATGATCAATAGTACCAATATTATGATCAGAGTAATGATAGCATATAATTTAATACTCTGGGAATTAATAGAAAATTGTTCTCCCCTTTTTTTTCCAAGATAGCTTTTTACTACATGGACATGATCGGTAAGTCCTGTTTGAACTGATCTTTTATGGGACCCGGGGATGCCCAGACTTTCATCCGTATCGACTGTAGCCTTTGTAACAGACGATATGGATTTGGCCCCTATATAGACATTGAATCCTTCTCTATGTGAACCATAGCCAGTTGTTACTTTGATCTTTCCTCTGGCTTCTTGAGTATCAGGAGGAAGTGAAACAACTACGGATGCCCACTCCTGACTAATTATATAGGGATTATCATCCAAAAACCTTATATTCTTCTTCAAATTATCGCTGACAGATAAATGTACATGGGTTGGGTAGCCGTGGTTGGTAATAGGAATCTCAAAACTGCACTCATTACCGGGTATAAGAGGAATAGTAATGTCAGGGGTCATAAATTCTATCGAATTGATTCTGTGGCGGTTAATATGGATCTGCTGCACGGGAGAAGGACCTCTATTTATTAAACCCGTAAATCAGGAGGAAGCATATTAGGAATGCCTTCTTCGATCGGATAATACTCGTTGCATTTCCCGCAGAACAGTGATCCTTTAATAATCTCTTTATCGTCTTCTTCATCTATGGTAAGAACAAGATCGCCTTTACACATAGGACAGCACAGGATTTCCATCAGTTCAGGTTTCACATTATCAACTCTAATTTATTATATTAAATTAAGTTAATGACATAAACATTCATCAAATTATCGGTATTATTCCGGAACAAATAAAACCGCGACACCCGGACTAACCTATAAAACAATCATTTCATGAAGAACGTCTGTCTTACTAATAATACCTTTATATTTCCCATCCTCTATGACCATTATCCTGCCAATCTTCTTCTTATCAAATACCTTCACAACATCACATAGTGGCATATCCCCATCAACAGAAATTATATCTTTTGACATTATCTCTCTTATCTTTACATTCATCTTTCCACTGGCGAGTGTGTGACCAATATCAGTAAATGTTACAATCCCTACAATATTGCCCTTATCGTCTACGGGAGCCCCATGGATATTATTTCTGATAAATGTCCTCGCAGCCTCCTGAATAGTTGCACCGACAGGCACAGTAACAGTCTTTTCTGAAATATAATCTTTGATTGGACGTTTTGGTAGTGATACCATTTCTATAATAGAAAATAACAATGAATTGGATGAATCATCACGTCCCACTACTTTCCCACGTATGATCAATTTATTGACAGGAGTCGGACCTACCTGGATCGTGTCTCCGCTATCAAAAACACGAATATCTCCAAGTATACGGATAATTCCGTTACAAGTATCAGGATGACGTACTGTAGTAAAACTTATTTCAGCAGCTGTAAGCTTATCCATATGCTCTTGATTTCTATAGATCGGTACTACTACTTCATTATCCATTTCATCAATGCTTAATACCTCATAAGTAGCTCCAGTGGCTTTGTAGCCACCTTTTGGACCTGGAACTCCTTCAACCAGACCAAGAGCTTTAAGTGATTGCATTTGATTTCTGACTGTTCCTGGATTTCGGTCAATGACATCTGCGATCATTTCCCCCTTAACCGCATGTTTATGTTGACGATAAAGATTAATTAATGCTGTTAATATCTCTTTTTGGATTGGTGTAAGCTCTATAGTATCATCCCCAAATATTAATGAATAATCACTACATTTGTATTAACTATTATTCTACTTATAATGTTGTCTTAATATTCCCCATCAATATTTAATGTATCTTCAATTAGTCCTTTATAATAGATATTCAGCTATCTTTTCTGAAATTACATGTTCACAATATAAACACCGCAGTCTGATCGGATCAGTTCTTACAACAAACTTTGAAGTAACTGGTTCATTGGTGTTGGATATACAGTTTGGGTTTGTACATTTTACCATTCCTTCAACAATAGAAGGCATCTCAACATGATATTTATCAACTACTTCAAAATCCCTGATGATGTTAATAGAGGCACTGGGCGAGATAAGTGAGATCTTATCAACCTCTTTTTCTTCAAGTTCACGGTTCTCTATCTTTACTATATCCTTATGTCCAAGTGTAATACTCGGAACATTCATAACCATTGATACCACAGCATCAGAAACACCAGTGATACCCAGTATCCTGAGTACATTAATTGCCTGTCCGGCAAGCACATGATCAATAACAGTACCATTCACAATAGGCCTGACCCTCAGTTCATGGTGATCGTTCATATATCAGCCCCCATAACGATAGTAAGCAGCGCCATCCTTATCGGAACGCCATAGAAAGACTGCTGAAAATACCGGGCATGATCTGTGTTATCTACTGAACTATCGATCTCATTGATCCTTGGAAGAGGATGCATAATTATCATATTCGGTCTGACATGTACAAGCTGCTTATTTGTGATCTTATATGCATTGGCTACTTTCTTATATTCAGTCGGATCAGGAAACCGTTCCTTCTGGATGCGGGTCATGTATAGCACATCGATATTGTTAAGAACATGGTCAAGGTCCTCAGTCTCATTTACATGGGCACCCCTTGCTTTTAGATCATCTATGATCTGGTCAGGCATCTTTAGTTGTTGTGGTGAAACAAAGGTAATATTTGCACCATAAAGTGATAGTGCATAGGTCAACGAATGCACTGTACGTCCGTATTTCAAATCCCCTACTATTGCAATATCAGGATGTTCCAGACGGCTTTCACGTTTAATAGTATAAAGGTCCAGCAGTGTTTGGGTGGGATGATGCCCTGCACCATCACCCCCATTGATTACCGGGACAGATGAAAATTCCATAGCCATTTGTGCTGCACCTTCGCTGGTGTGGCGCAATACAATAGTATCTGAATAAGTACTTATTACTCTAATTGTATCTGCAAGGGTCTCGCCCTTAATAACGCTACTTGTATCCTTTGAACCCATGTTCAGGACATTTCCTCCCAGTCTGAGCATAGCAGTCTCAAAAGACATCCGTGTCCTGGTACTGGGCTCATAAAAAAGTAAAGCCAGTATCTTTCCTTCAAGGATATCGGATCTGCCGCTTCTGGCCAGGGATTCCAGTTTCCCGGCACGATCAAGAATATAATCGATCTCATCACGTGTAAAATCTTTCATAGAGATTATATGATGGCGATGAAATTCCATGAGTCTATTTTAAGGACTTATTATAAGTTAAATTTATTCCACTGATATTCCGAGGATATCATGTTGGCCTTGACAGACATCTTCTGCAATACAGGCACACCCTCTGGCTGCACTCCATTCACCCAGTGATTCTACCCGGGATCCTATATGACCTTCTATCTTTTCTATAACATATTTGATCTCACTTACAGATCCTGAGATGAATATCTTAGGTGACATGATGCCTTTTTCCCTGAGTAATAAATTCATTGAAACAATTTCCATAGATGCAAACAGTGCCATAGTATCAAGGGCAATGATGGCTTTATGATCTCCTGATCCGAATCCACTTATCAATTCATGTATATCCTGGTACTCTGTCATGGCAAGGACCCCGGCTTTAGTAAATGCTTCATTAGCACTATATGATCCGGCATCTACATCGCGTATGGCATTAAGATCAAGCGGGCCATGGTGAGTTCCAGGTGCGAAGATACAGGCATCAATAGCACCCAGGATGCGGGCATTTGCTGCTGCCAGTGTTACAGTGTTTGAACTAATGTCACAAATGATAAAATGATCAGATCCCTTCCTGTGGGCATAATACATAATACCGAGCTTTTCCGGACTTGAACCATGAGAAAATACATTGAACCTATCATCCACTGTATTGCCCCTGTGCAGACCAGGTATTACTACAGCAGGAATGCCTGATTGTGAAATCGTATCGAAAACCAGTGTACCTCCACCCACATGAAGTCCGGCACCCTCCCTGCTTCTAATACCTCTGTTTGATATACGGTCAATAGGTGTGATCTTATCTATACCATCACCCATGGAATAAGTAAGCGCGATCATTTTGATCTTGTCTATTGATGTTTTAAGTCCATGCAGTATACTCTCAAGCAGTTCATGCATAGACATACCAGCTACAACACGTCTCGGGATTCGATAGACATTATTGTCAGATGAAGCGAACCGCATGTATGTAGTACCGTGGTCTATTCCGATAAACATGAATAACCTGTCATTTTCATATGTATTAATTTTTGTGTTTGTATATGATAGCATCTCGTAGTCAGGATAGAAATAGTTAAAACGCAATAGTTATAAAAAAACAAAACAATATAGCATTTTCCATATAAAACAATAAGAAAATAAGGGGTATGAAATATTTGTCTGTAAAAGAATATCTGACTATTGAGGATATTGATCTATCAGGAAAAACGGTTCTGTGCAGACTTGACCTGAATTCTCCTATGACTCCGGATAATAGGATCCTTGATGATAAACGGTTCAGGAGTTCACTGAAGACTCTTAAAGAACTGGATGATTCGAAGGTAGTACTTATGAGTCATCAGAGCAGGCCCGGTAAAAGTGACTTCACGACAATGGAACCGCATGCTCAACGGCTGTCTGACCTACTTGACAGGGATTTGATCTATGTAGATACTATTTTTAGTTCGGGTACAATCTCAGAAATAAAAAAACTTGGGAATGGGGATATTATGATGTTGGAGAATGTCAGGTTCTTTTCAGAAGAGAGCTTAAAGCGCTCGGCACAGGAACATGCCACATCTCATATGGTCAAACGTCTATCTCCATTTATTGATGTATATATAAACGATGCCTTTGCTGTTTCTCACCGTTCCCACTTATCTATTATGGGTTTCACGTGGGTGCTTCCCAGTATAGCCGGCAGGCTGATGGAAAAAGAGATCCACTCCTTAAGTAAGGGATGCTATGGCAGTGAAGGTATGTGTTTATATGTTCTTGGCGGAACAAAAGTAGATGATTCCTTAAAAGTAGTAAAGCATGTACTGAGCAATAACATGGCTGATAAGGTACTACTTACCGGTGTGGTTGCCAATGTGTTCCTGGCAGCTAAAAGTGGGAATATTGGTAAACTCAATATGGATTTTATCAAATCCCAGGGATATGCAGACCAGATACTACAAGCAAAAAAACTAATTAAAAAGTTTGATAATAGGATCGGTCTACCTAAAGATGTTGCACTGGATAAACATGGTGAAAGAATAGAAGAAGGCATTGACGAGCTTGGTAAGAATAATAATATGGATCTATATATACATGATATCGGACTTGAGACCATAGTGTCCTTCTCTGAAGAGATAAAAGCGGCTCAAACAGTGATCATGAACGGCCCTGCAGGAGTATTTGAAAAGGATGCCTTTACTCTGGGTACAGTGGAATTGATCGAAGCAGCAACACAATCACAGTTTAGCGTGATAGGCGGGGGACATATTGCTGCTGCAGTGGAACAGCTTGGCATGGAATCCAGGATCGATCATGTAAGTACCGGAGGTGGGGCATGTATTGATTTTTTAGCAGGAGAAAATTTACCAGGGATCGAAGCTTTGAAAGACTCAGCAGTAAAGTATAGAGCAAAATAGGGTGACTTTACCGAAGCCCTTATATCTAATAATCTCCAATTGTGGCACTCACCCACACCAGAAATCCATCCTAGCGGGGTGGGGTAGTCAGGAAATCCCGACGGGCTCATAACCCGTAGATCCATGGTTCGAATCCATGCCCCGCTATTCTTTTATATACTTATCCTATGGGTTGTGTCTCTATGACTAAAGAATATGATTATGACAAACTGGGTTTTAAAGCAGGTCTTGAGATCCATCAACAGTTAAACACACAAGAAAAACTTTTTTGCGGTTGTCCTACACTGCTTCGGGATACGGAAGATTCTGCTTATCAATATTATAGGTATCTTCGTCCAACACGCAGTGAAATGGGTGAAGTGGATAGAGCGGCCCTTGAAGAGGTTATGCACAAAAGGAAATTCGTCTATATGGCTTATGATACTACCTGTCTGGTAGAGAACGATGAAGAACCGCCAAGAGAGCTGAATAAAGAAGCGATTTCCATCACGTTCCAGATAGCCAGGCTATGTAATATGAATGTTTTCGATGAGATCCACACTATGCGTAAGATCGTTATTGACGGCTCTAACACATCCGGATTTCAACGTACTGCACTGGTATCTACCAGTGGGCATATAGAGACTTCACAGGGCAATGTAGGAGTAGGTGTGCTTTGTCTGGAAGAAGAAGCTGCTCAGAGGATAGAAGAAAAGGCAGATCACGTGGTCTTTTCAATTGATAGGCTGGGAATTCCCCTGGTGGAAATAGGTACTGAGCCGGATATAAGATCTCCCCTTCATGCCAGAGAAACAGCAGAACTAATAGGTATGTTGCTTCGCTCAACAGGTAAGGTCAAACGTGGTCAGGGCACTATCAGGCAAGATATAAATGTGTCGATAGCCAGGGGGGCCCGTGTAGAGATCAAAGGTGTACAGGCACTTGATTTAATAGAAACTATAGTCGAACGTGAAGTTGAGCGTCAGGTGAATTTGCTTGAGATCATGGATGAATTGCAAAAAGGCAGTGCTTCGGTACATGGTGATATTATTGATGTTACGCATATGTTTGGGAGGACCCGGTCAAAAGTGATTAAAAAAGCATTAAAAAAGGGCGTAGTACTTGCAGTGAACCTGCATGGTTTTGCAGGTCTTGTTGGCAGGGAGATACAGCCTGGCAGAAGACTTGGTAGTGAGATGTCTGACTATGCAAAAAAATCAGGTGTAGGTGGAATATTCCATACAGATGAATTACCTGCATATGGTATTACTGATAAGGAAATGGATGCTCTGCGGCAGGCTATGGATGCAAAGGTCGAAGATTGTGTGGTTTTAGTAGCTGATCTTAAAGATCGTGCATTTAATGCTCTTCAGATGGTGGTGGACCGCAGCCGTTTCGCACTGGATTCTGTCCCGGAAGAAACAAGAAAAGCTTTGCCTGATGGCAACTCTGCCTATATGAGGCCATTACCCGGCGCAGCCAGGATGTATCCTGAAACAGATGTGCCTCCGGTAGTTGTAACGCATGAAATGCTTCATGATATCGTACTTCCTGAACTCCTGCCTGCGCGAAAGGCCAGGTATATGAAAGATTATAGCCTGAATGAGGAACTTGCAGAGAGGGTTGCTTTCAAACATTTTGAATTATTTGAAGATATTTTATCTGACATGGGCGATGAAGATATAAATGTCACACTAATTGCCAGCACATTGGTGAATACTTTAATAGAACTCAGACGAGAAGGAATGGATGCAAATAAATTAGACACCGGTCATTATGTAGATGTATTCAAATTGATAGCTTCAGGCGGTGCTGCTAAGGAAGTAGTTTCTGATTTGCTATTTAAAATTATAGAACAACCGGGAATGTCAGCACAGGATGCGGCTCAACAATTGGGTCTGGGTACTAAACGCAAAGAAGATATCGAAACCATGGTCGATGAGATCATTTCCCAACGGATGGACTTTATTGCCGAGCGAGGGCTTGGGGCAGTAGGACCATTGATGGGATTGGTCATGAAAGAAATGCGAGGCAGTGTGGATGGAAAAGTTGTGAGTGATATTGTAACAGAAAAGATCAAGATTGTACTTGGTGATATAATATAATACACACACATATATATATACTACAGCATTATATGTTTTTTGTGTTTTCAGTGTAATGTATTATCGTTATATTTATGTATTATGCACAATTTAACTACACTAAATAAAATAGTCACATTGGATCAACAATTTGATTTATATAACATATCAATAATTATAGATCATAAAAATTCAATTTGAACTGAATAATTATAAAATAATAAAAATAATGTGTGAGGAGACTTATGTCATTTTTTATCGAAATAAAGAACCTATCATTAGGATTTAATGACGTTGATGTATTGAAAAATATAAATCTGACAATTAATGAAGGAGAAACTATAGGAATACTTGGTAGAAGCGGAGCAGGGAAATCACTTCTTATGCATGTCTTAAGAGGTGTGGAAGAATTCGAAAAGATATCAGGACAGGTTCTATACCATTTTGCATTATGTAGTGAATGTGGATATGTGGAACCACCGAGAAGAATAGGCGATCCCTGTCCTAAGTGTAACACTATACTATCTGAAAAGACTGTCGATTTTGTTACTCTTCCTATACATGATCCGATCAGAAAAGCCATATCACGGCGACTTGCCATCATGTTGCAGCGGACCTTTGCCCTGTACGGGGATGATAGGGTAATTGTCAATGTTATGAACTCTTTGACCGAGATAGGTGAAAAGGGACCGACAGCCATCCATAAAGCAGCTGATCTGCTTGATCAGGTAAACCTTTCACACCGGATGATGCATATTGCAAGGGAACTCAGCGGTGGAGAAAAACAAAGAGTTGTCCTGGCAAGACAATTGGTTAAAGACCCCATGATGCTTCTGGCAGATGAGCCCACAGGTACTCTTGATCCCAAGACAGCTGAACTGGTTCACGAGAGTATTAAAAATGCTGTGAAAAATTATAAAATGTCACTGGTGATCACCTCTCACTGGCCTCAGGTTATCGAAGAGCTGTCTGATAAGGCCATCTGGATTGACGAGGGTGAGATTATTGCCGAAGGCGATCCTAAGACCGTTTGTGCCAATTTCATGAAACAGGTTACTGCAGTAAAGAAAACCGATGTCGAGGTTGGAGAACCGATCGTTAAGGTAGATAAACTAAGGATGAATTATTTCTCACTTGACCGTGGCGTTGTTAATGCTGTGGATAATATTAAGTTTGACGTAAAAGAAGGAGAAATATTTGGCCTGATTGGAGTCAGTGGTGCAGGTAAGACCACAACTTCAAAGATAATCACAGGTGTTTTAGCCCCTACGGATGGTGACGTGGATGTCAGGATAGGGGATGAATGGATAGATATGACTGTAAAAGGTCCGCATGGTAAAGGAAGAGCTTCCAAATACATTGGTGTGTTGTACCAGGAATATAGTTTATATCCACACAGGAATATTATTGATAATTTAACTGAAGCTATTGGCCTGGAATTACCTCATGAACTGGGAGAACGAAAGGCGATCCAAACATTAATAACGGCAGGATTCTCAGACAAAAAAGCCAAGACTATCCTGACCAAGATGCCTGATGAACTCAGTGAAGGAGAACGTCATAGGGTAGCTATGGCACAGGTTTTGATGAAAGAACCTCGTATACTGGTGTTTGACGAGCCTACAGGTACAATGGATCCTGTTACAAAGATGGAGGTTACAAAATCGATCCTTAATGCCAGAGAGGCGTTAGGTGAGACCTTTATCATCGTGTCACATGACATGGACTTCGTTGGTGAAATATGTGATAGGGCAGCACTCATGAGAATGGGTAAGATCGTGGATATAGGAGATACTTCCAGGGTTCTTGCCGAACTTACCAAAGATGAACGTGTTGAAGGGGCAGAAGGTATATCAAAAGAGCTATAGTATTTGACCCTTGTTAATGTAGATAATCAATTAATAACAAATACCTACATAGAAGTAAATATATACTTTATATGCTTATGACGTATAAATGCAATTCTTCATTATACAGGAAAGGTCTTGTCAGCTATGATCACTATTGAATTAAATGATGTTGAAGTAGAAATAGAAAAGGGTTCAACTCTTGCTGATATTCTTAAAAAGACCAAAACGTCATATACCAAAGATGCTACAATAGGCATTGTCAAAGGCGGAGAAGAGAAAAAAACACTGACCACTGAATATAGTATATTTACTAATAAAGGTGAGTTCAAGATCGAAGTGGACTCTGAAAAACCTGAACTGGTAAATATATGGCTCACCTATTTTGCAGATTCAAACCTGCAAGCTCACTGGGCAACACCTGATATTACAGCTTTCGGACCTATATCAACAGATATTAAGACTGATAGGGATGCATATGAATACCAGCGGTATGATGTGATATTTGGTGCTGGCGGGTATGATGCAAAAAATACCTATTTATTATTTGCAAAAGGCAGGCATAATGCATCTTATGGAGGATACAACGGTGGTATTTTTGCCAGAGTAATAAGTGGTAAGAACATTATTGCTAAACTGGATCAGGGAGATTCCATAGACAGGATAGAACCTGTTATTAAATGGGAAACCCTGACAGATAAAGTTATCACTGCTGATCTGGATTTGCTTCTGGAAGATGGCATGAAGATTTTTACTTATATTTCGGTGGATCTCAGAGAGGATTCACCTCAGGGTGCAGAGCATTTTTTCGGAGCTGTTCGTAAAGGACTGTTCAATGTCAGCGATAGTTCCAGTTCTTATATTGTAGATGATGTTCTTAAAGGTGAGATATGTCCGTTCGAATCATTGGATTCCAGATCAGAGGGAACTGTTGCCATACGGACAAAGGGTATTGGTATGGGTAGAGCATTCATCTCAAAAGAGGATCGGACAAGCAGTGCAGTGCATTCTATAATAGGGAATGTTACAAAGGGACTGGAACTTGTCAAACTTGCAGAGAACACTCATAAACTGGAGATCAGAGTAAATCCTCAACAGGTAATGTTCCTTGGATTAAATATTGATGAAGCAAAGGCAAAAGCCCGGGAGCAGGGACTTGCAATAGAGATTGATGGAGACATTTCGGATCAGGCAATTATAGTTGATCAAGATCCCAAGACCACGATGGAGATACTTAAGGAGAAAAAAGTTTCTGTATTAGGTGTTCCACCGGGTTTACTGTTACATATTAAGTTCTATTATGATAAGGCTCCTATTACCATAGAATATCTAAGGCATGCTTTAAAGCTTAAAGAACGACCATTAGGTCCTCTTTCAGTTTTTTTTACCTATGAAAATACCATTCTTTTTAAGACAATTAAAAGAGCAGAAGGATATAAAGAACTAATGCCGGAAAATACCCCGGTAGATAAGGTCATTGCCGGAGAGATGGGAGTAACAAACCAGGCATCCAGACAGTATGGTATTATAGGTATAAAGAATGAAGATGATGAGCGCTATGGTCCAACAGGCGAGAAGTTCCACAGTACAAATATTATAGGCAAGGTCATAGATGCTGAAAAATTAAAATCTGTCAGCCAGGGAGATATTATCTATATCATGGAGGTAGATTAAATGGTTGAGGAAGAGATCATTAATAAGATGGTTGTTCTGAATTCTACCTATACCCTTCCAAGTGATATAGTGATCAAGATCTATGAAAGTAAAGCAGATGTAACTGTTAAAGAAACATGTTTCGGTTTAATTATCCGGGGCACGATATCTGAAGTTAATATGGCTGTCAAAGAAATACGAAATATGGATCCGATGCGGATATTTGTTAAGGAAAGAGGTGTACCCCCCGGAGATTCATACCGGTGTAGAGCAGGGCGGGGTGGCGGTGCAAAACCAGGTTTTCATATGCACGAAGTTGAAAATAAATTACTTCCATATATCACGGGAGCTTTAGAAGAGATCGAAAAAGGAATTCCATACGAAAGGCCTGTTAAATCCCATGATATTACTATTGAAAGATTAAAAGAAATAATTAATGAAGAGGCCGCACAGGCGAAATGAGGTTATCAAGATGGTCAAAGTTTTCATTTATCCCAGTAATAGTCTGATATTATCAGACCTTGTAGACAGGTTTGGTCATGAGCCGCTTGCTGTAATGCATGAAATAGGAAAGAAGATTAAAACAGCAGGACTGGATTCACCGCCGATCAATATTACACCCGAAGATCCGAAAAAAGGACTGAAATATGCGGCTGTAGAAGTGCCATCGGGAGTGCGTGGTAGAATGTCATTGCTTGGTCCATTGCTGGAAGAAGCACAGGCAGCGATTATTGTTAATGGTCCGGATATCTCCTTTGGATGTATGGGGTGTGCCCGAACTAACGAACTTATAACATTTCTTATAAAAGCAAAGAATATACCCACATTGGATCTGGAATATCCAAGAACTGAAGAAGCAGCTAAGGATTTCGTGCATCAGATACACGAATTCCTTGCAGGACTGGATAATATCAAGACAAGTACATCTGATCAAACCAGTGGAGATGAATAAAGATGGTACAGGAAGACCTGGTCAGGATCGCTCATCTGTCATGTGGCAGTGAATATAGCGGTATCCAGAAAGAGATTGAGACGGCTGCGGAAATAGTAAATGCCAGGGTATTTTATCCGGAAATTTCTATTGAAGAAGTTCAGCAGGTGCAGGATGATTTTGGGCTTCATGTAGCCAGTTCTGACCTGGGACTAATAATGGCAAGAGCCAGGGTATTAGTAGAAGGCAATACTAATGCCGATGCTGTTTTGATAACTACTTGTTTTAGATGTGCCGAAGGTGCTGTAGTACGCAATGAGTTACGTAGATATATTTACGAAAACTCCAACCTTCCGGTAATAAGTTATTCATTTACTGAAAGGACTACGTCAGGTACACTTCTTACAAGACTGGAGGCCCTGACCACAACTGCCAGACGGCGCAGTCTGCTTGCCAGGGAACATCAGGAAGGATTGACTGCCGGTATAGACTCAGGTTCTACAACAACAAAATCTGTGGTCATGAAAGATGATAAAGTAATTGGCAGGGGTTGGGTCCCCACCACAAATGTAATACAAAGTGCCAATGAAGCCTATAATCAGGCCCTGGAAACAGCAGGAGTAACCCGCGATGAGATACAGGCACTGGGTGTTACCGGTTATGGCAGGTATTTAATAAAAGAGGAATTTAATGCTGATCTTGTGCAGGAAGAGATCACTGTTAATTCAAAAGGTGCAGTATACCTTGCAGACAGCCAGCATGGACCTGCAACTGTGATAGACATCGGAGGTATGGATAATAAAGCCATCTCTATACAGGATGGTATTCCTGGCATGTTCACTATGGGTGGTATATGTGCAGGAGCATCTGGCAGGTTCCTGGAGATGACCTCCAAACGTCTGGGCGTGGATATTACCGAGCTGGGTGCACTTGCGGTCAAGGGAATGCAGCAAAATGTGGAGATGAACAGTTATTGTATTGTGTTCGGGATACAGAGTCTGGTAAATTCGCTATCAAAAGGTTCGGTACCTGAGGATGTAGCAGCTGCATCCTGTCATAGTGTGGTAGAACAAGTGTTTGAGCAGCAATTACAGGAAGTTGAGGTAAAAGAGCCATTGATAATGGTAGGTGGGTCTTCACTTATTGAAGGTGTACCTAAGGCTATGGAGGATATGCTTAATATCAAAGTAGTCGTTCCGCCGGATTCCCAATATATAGGTGCTGTAGGTTCTGCGTTATTAGCCTCTGGTTTCATAAATAAATAACTAAATAATTAATTAATTAAATAAATAAACTCTTTAGGAAGCGGCACTGATGGAAGAATATGAGAAAATCATTGTGGAATCTGATGAAGAAACGGGTGCTGATGTATATAATAGAGTAATTATTGATGTGCTGTCAGACCTGGCACTCGGTAGAGTGCTGGAAAAGATCAGGGTTTATATTGATGTAAAAGAACCGGTATTTATTTTTGTAGCTCTGCGGCGTTTTGGACTTCCGTCTATTCGCCTTAGTGATTTTGCAGAAGTAGATATGGGTGATTATGGTAAAAATGAGGTAACGATCAATCTGTTAAAAGAGTCATATATCCCACAGCTTTTAAACAAATTGTGGGAGAGATACGGTAAAGGCAATATTGATCACGAAGAGCGTAATATGATCATTGTACATACTCCGGATTATTTTACTGAGGTAGATTTCTTACGAGAGATGATTATTGATGAGAAAATAGCCCAGATCAATGACAGGATAATGGATGCTATGTTAAGGATCATACCCGAAGGGTTCAGGGTCAGGTATCACCAGCTTACTAAAGAGTATATTTTATTCGTGGCATCTGAGGACCCAATAAAGCAGGAATGGAAAAACAAAGCTTTTTCCATTCGAAATGGTCTGGTAAAAGGAGGGAAAGATAATGCTTGAACCAGTAATGTTTGAAGGAGGTGTGTATAAGCATAATCACCTTGTGGAACTGGTAGAAGACCTTGGTGGATATATTCTTCAAACCAATATTATGCAAACAGAGATAGTCATTATCATGCTTGTACCTATGAATGATATTCACCGTGTGGAGACTATGACAAAGGAACTGCTGGGAGTATTGACACGTGCACCATTGTCAGGGACTGAGATAGCAGTAGTGGCTCCTACGTTAGCATATCATCATTTACCTCATCCGGATTGTGATATTGCCGAGTTCCTGCGCCGAAAGGGTGCTAAGACCAATATGATCGGGCTTGCAAGAGGTGTAGGTGCAAGGGTATGCCAGATAACGGGCCATGAGCGCAGCCTGATTAATGAACATGATTTGGCTGTATACATCCTTGGTAATTTCAAGCATTGTATTGTTGAGAATAAGCCCAAGATTTTAGAAGGTATTGAGATCCCTATTGTGGTTACCGGGGCTCCTGAAATTGATGTAGAAGAGATACCTATGGCTAATGCGTATGTGGGGAATCTGGGGAGGATAGCCCATAGAATGCGTAAGGGTCCTGAAATGTGGGCTATGGATGAAGCAGTAGAAGCTGTAAGCGAGATCCTGGATAAAGAAAGGAATGAGATGAGTAAAGATCCGTTGTGTGTTATGCCGCCCAGAGTGAAAAAAGAGATAGAGGACCAGATTCCTGAAATTGCTGATGTACTCTCTCCACTACCTGTTACCTTAAAGCTTAAGGGAATGAGGGTCAAACTGGATTATGATGAATTCCATAAAAGGATAGAGAATATATCATTTGTGGAAGGCGTAAAATTGAAGGATATCGCTTATATCAAAAAGGGACTTCTTAAGAACTATATATTGGTAGAGATCAAACCTAAGAGTGAGACCGGGTTTGTTATTTGATTATCTCAGGTACTATCCTGTGTGCTACTTCATGATATGCTGATGCCAGGTCGCCTTTATCAAACCTGAATATATCTTTATCCAGTGAATTTTTTGTCTGTTTATCCCACAACCTGCAGGTATTACATGATATCTCATCACCAGGTACTATCTCATCTCCTCTACGCCCGAACTCAAGTTTAAAATCGGGGATCATTAGTCCTTTTGGTTCTAAAAAGCTTATGAGTATATCATTGATAGTAAGTGCTGTTTTATAGACTTAAGCCCGGCATCCCAAAATCTATATATATTAGAACTAACATATTACAAATTAAGTCATCATCATAATAATTATAATCGTGGCTTAAAAACGGTCATTAATCTGGAGATGAGAAGAAATGAACAAAGAAGAAACTAAAAATCGTAAAGAAAAAAAGGGATCAAAAGATAAAGAAGAAAAAGCTGCACAGGAAATATTTTCAAAGACCAAGTTGTTTGGTGCTTAAACAACCACAAAAAGAATAAAATCCTCTATGTGGTCTGATTTTCTTGACCAAGGCTTTAAAAAACGGTAGAAGAGTATCCACTTCAAATCATAGGGTAAAAATAACAGCCACAGAGATCACAGAGCATTTCTTCTCTGTGTCCTCTGTGACAGATAATATATATATTGATTTATACAAATTACCCTTAGATTTGAAGCGGATACCTTTCTGATAGCAATTAGAATAGTAATTAGGTGTATAAGCAATATATCCTAACTAAATTAGATTATACATGAAAACCTAATTCATATGTGATCATATTGCGTAAATCAGGCGAGATTGCAGTTTAATATTATGGGACCGTAATCATTTTATTATGCAACAAAGGTTCAAGAATCTCTGATGCATGTAATATCTCAATTCCTATAATTTTTATTTCTATAGACTTATTAATTCAACAAGATATTACGCCTTACATGTTGATTTTACATATTATTAAGTAACAGTAGACCATTAAAGGTTTACGCAATGGTTGGAGATCGAAGATGAGAACGCTGATCGTATATTCAAGCAGGACAGGAAACACAAAGAAGGTCGCAGATGCGATCTATGAGATCATGCCCGAAGGATCAAAGATTGCTCATGTTGCAGATGATCCGAATTTTATGGATTATGATTTCATAGCACTGGGATTTTGGGTTGATAAGGGACTGCCTGACAGGAAGGCTCAGGAATATATAAAAAAGATCAAGGGGAAGAAAGTAGGATTATTTATGACTCTAGGTGCAGACCCGGACTCCGAGCATGCAAACGTATGCATCAAGAGTGCAAGTGAGATGGTTAGATCGGACAACAACCTGATCGGGCACTTTATTTGTCAGGGAAAGGTCAATCCAAAACTAATTAAGTTTTTTGAGAAACTGCCGCCGGATCACCCCCATGCACTTACTCCTGAACGAATTGCCCTGCACGAAAGGGCAAGCAATCACCCGGATCAAGAAGACCTGCGAAATGCACAAGCAAAATTTAAGGAAATACTGGTGAAAATTAGTAGTGAGTAGCGCACAGGATTAGCCATTTCGCAGCCTCAACCGTACCACCGTCAGACTACAAGTCCAAGGCATCCGCAGGATAGAGGTCGTGTGTTTAGGTGAGTGTGGATAGAGGTGGGTGGGCGTGTATTTGTTGATGGCGGCGCGAATTTTACTTATCGTTTCGCAGATATGAGACGTCCGAGCGAGGTAAGGATTTAGACGGGAGCCAATGGCTGTATTTAGCCCTCCCCCAGACAGGAAGAAACATCGTTTCCTGAACACTCTGCGGTTCTATCGTTTATTTGTGTGCCATGATTCACCCATTCAATAAACCCATGGAATTATTTTTTTGGTCCTTTTCATGTAATTCCCATACTCCTGCTCCCTGATAACACTCTCGGCTACCTGTGCCACCACGGGCTGATCGAAGACGACGCCCTCCATATCCGGATGCGCTGCCAGAATAGCCATCCCGATGACGCCTTTTAATAAAAATTTCAGCCACTGTTCCCAATCCTTTTTTAAGTAAACAAAAGTTTACTTGAAATACGAATTCTCATGTAAGTCAACAATTGTTGTCATACAGACTTTAAAATATTCCATCCCAAACTTTAAGTATACAGTATAATAATATGTAATCAGGGTGTAAATAATGGAAACCATATCAGTTCGATTGCCGGAAAAGTACCTGCGTGAAATTGAAGAAGCATGCAGGCAGGAAGCTGTTGATAAAGCCACAATGTTGCGCAAACTTGTCGATAATGGGCTTACCGAATATCGCACAAAAAAAGCGTTTGAATCATATATGGAAGGAAAAATATCCCTCAAAAAGGCAGCCACAATGGCAAGAATAACTTATAGGGGAGCCCTTGAAGAATTAAAAAAGCGAAATATTCCTTTTAGATATGAAAAACAGGATCTGGATGTGGATATCCAATGGGCTCTAAAAGAAAAATGACAGTGAGTAATTCAGGTCCACTGATCCATCTCGCGAAAATAGATAAACTGATTCTTCTAAAAGAACTGTTTAGTGAAGTGATCATACCCTTACAGGTCAAAATGGAGGTGGTTGATGCTGGAAAAGGAGATGGAATGGCAGATGCATTCCTGATAGAAAGTGAAATCGAAAATGGATGGATCATAATAGACGGTAACATCACCGATTTGGAAGACATCGTAAGAAATGTGGGGATCGATGAAGGAGAAGCAGCAGCAATAGTGCTAGCAAGGAAAATGAAAAAACTCATACTACTTGATGATCTTGCAGCAAGGAGATTTGCAATTGGGCTGGGATTGGAGGTTACCGGCTCAATTGGTGTCCTGTTCAAGTGTACAAAGTTAAAGATAATTTCAAATAGAGATGCTCTGGATTGTCTGGATAAACTGGCAAGGATTATGTGGCTTAGTGTTGATGTTTATGAAGATGCCAGAAAGACGATCGAAGAAATGTAATAAACTTCATTGTTCTCTTCTAAACCTCAGATGCACGATCTTGTTCATTATATGAGGTTTTAGCGGTGGGATGTATGCAAACAAGCTCAACATCATTAGCCACTTCATCAAGCATGTTATTTTCAACGATATAAGCCATTGGCATGACAAGTGGAAAAAATGGACTGGAGAATATTTTCACAATTTTACCTTCAATAAGGTATATGTTTATATAGATGATTAGGTTATGAAATATTATACCCTAATTAATTTAGAATGAAACAGAATAAACTAACATTTTTATAGAGTATATTAATAATTCCGGAGTTAATATGAACACGATCCATAGCATTGAATCAGCGATTACTCTTTGATTAAAACCATATCATTATATATATTTATGTCATTTTTTTAAAATTTACTAAATTTTTCTTCATTTACTCCACCACATCACAACTGCCGATTGCTCTTCCCTGTGAAGTCCCTTCCGGGAGACATACTTCTCTATCATTTCTATTACCTGGGAATCAACCTTCACAAATTTTCCTATAAAACTTGCTATGTATCTTACTTCCTGGTCAAAGTCCAGTTCTATGAAATAATTTATATTTCGCACATCTATAAACCTTCCCCACTTACGCAGTATCAGATAGGCAAAGTGATCAGCATCAGGGTCGAATTGACCCATATAGGGTTCCCCTGTTATTTCTGCCCACATCTCTTTTACCATACTATCCCGTCCGGCAGGCTGTACTACTGCACAATACCCACCTGATACTTCTTCCATTTTTGCGAGATGTTTATCAAGGTCTTTCATCTGCCACAGGAAATGAGAACAAACTACCAGATCAAAACTATCCCCCATTTCATTCTTATCTATTTCCAGCCAGTTTTTATTAATTATTTCAACGTTCCCAACATGACAAGCATTGAGGTTATTTTTTAATGATTCCACAGCTACTCCGGATGATTCAACCACAACAATTTGCTTTACTTTCTTTGAGAGTGGGACCGTCAATGTTCCGGGTCCTGCACCGATCTCAAGAACTCTGAAATCCCGGCCCAGTATATCACCAAGTGCCTTTGTTGCTCTTTTTCCATATTCATAATTATTATATCCCACGATCATGGAGTGGTCTTTGGCAAGTTTAGCCATGAATTCGGGATCGTATTCTATTTGTATCGGTCTCATCCTCTGGTTTCTCATCATTTCCCATGCATGTTTCCAGTCAGGTCCGTTTATATCAGTTTGTGGTATCATTGTAACTCTCCTGTTCATGGCTTAATTACTTATTATTGAGTAATAATTCATTCTGTATATCTTGTACCTAATATATAAAAGGTATCTGCGCTGGCACAATCATAATTGAAGTCAAGAACGGTCACTGAATTAAAGAATTGTTCAACTTGTGGTATCTCCCGCGAGTTATAGAACCATGAACCAAATAATACCTCATAAACAGTTATCGGAGAGACTGTAAAATTACATCCTTTATTATCCAATGAAATAATCTTATCAGTAACTGTTTTTCTCCCTTTTAAAAAATCAATAACAATATTGGTATCAATGCATACCATTTATGTGCTCCGTTGTTTCACTTTTTCCAGAAATTCACGATCCGTATTAGCCCTCTGTTCTTCAACCTTACGCCTGATACCTTCAGCCAAATCCTTACTGAGTATACCCGCGAATGAAATCATATTATGCCCGGTTTTTTTCCGGGATAGTTGACTTTCCATTCGCATGATGATATCATCGAATTCTTCATTTCCATGCCTTCTCCGATTGAGGATATT
>Ga0255426_10034_pt1 | contig 27774 bp, 26 predicted proteins | sample ANMaggSeSYBR02J9_FD_182666 | JGI IMG/M metagenome (GOLD analysis project Ga0255426, IMG submission 182666) | Sediment cell enrichment communities from methane seep in Santa Monica Basin, California, United Staets - ANME aggregate JGI... | ecosystem: Environmental > Aquatic > Marine > Cold seeps >...
CTGTCTATTCTGATCGTCAGCGCTTTTGCTCTCTTTTTTACAAATGCAAACAACGTAATGAATTACTGGGAAAAGGGTATAAAAATAATGGCATACCTTAAACCCGGTATAAGTCAAAAAAACTTCCCGGATATAAAACTCAAAATTCAAGAGATATACGGAATCCAAGATGTAAACTTTATATCAAAAGAAGAAGCCTTTGAAAGACTTAAAGAACAGATGAAACGGCAATCTTCAATTTTGATGGATTTAAACGAAAACCCGCTTCCCGATGCATTTGAAATCAGCATGATAGAGTCATCGCAAAGTTGCGAAAAAGTTGAGGAAATAGCGACAAAAATTGAATCACTGCCCTCAATTGAAGACGTAGAATATGGTCGGAAATGGTTAGAGCGATTTACGAATATTTTTGATCTCTTCAGGCTGGCAGGATATGCAATGGGCGGCATATTATTTATGGCCGCCGTATTTATCGTGGCTAATACTATTCGGCTTGTAATCTATACAAGACGCGAAGAAATTAAAATAATGAGGCTTGTCGGAGCCTCGGAAAAATTTATCAGGGTTCCTTTTTACATCGAAAGTATTATACAGGGAATACTTGGAGGAATTATAGGTATTGCGGCTCTTTTTATCATTTTCAAGTTAATATCCTCAAATGTTGAGCATGGTTTCAAATATGAACTTCTTAATATAAAATTTCTATCTCCTGAATTTTACTGCGGAATAGTACTGTGTAGCATGTTTGTAGGTTGGTTAGGATGTTATATTTCTCTAAAACAATTCTTAAAAGCTTAATACTTACCGCCGCCGTTATCATAACAGCTTTTTATCCTCCTGAACTTTATTGTTCAAATTCCAATGAAGAAGCAAATTTAACCATTGAGGATTTTAAAAAAAAAGCGGCAACTATCAACCGCAAAATTGAAAAACAAAAGACTGAGATTAAGGCATTTACTATAAAGGAAAAAAATACTTTAATTAGATTGAATGATGCGGATTTTGCTTTGAGCAAAGCAAGAAAAAGTATTTCAGCAATAAAAAAAGAAATAGCTGATATTGAAAAAAAGACAAAGCAAACAACCAAATCATATATTGACTTAGTAGAAAAAATTAAAACTAATGAGGAACATGTATCAAAACGATTAGTTGCTCTTTATAAACTTTACTGTCTTGGCAAGATACACGTTCTCGCCTCGGCAGAATCAATGTTCGAAATTTTCCAGCGTGAAAGTGCTTTGGAGAGAATTCTTGCCAATGACGAGGACAAACAGAAAAAACTAATTGAAAACAAGGCGAAACTTAAAAACATGCTGGACATTATGAACAGCCAAAAAAAGGAGAAAATCAATTTTGAGCAGGAACTAGTTAAGCAAATTAATATTATATCTCTTGAAAAAGAAAAACGCTCTAAGCTCCTTGCTGATATTCGAAGTAAAAAATCCCTTGGAATAGCTGCCATTGAATCCTTAAAAAACAGTGCAAATGAGCTTGATCAAACCATAAAAGCTCTAAGTATTGAATTTAAGCAGTTTAAACAAGTTGAAAAAATAAAAACAAAAAACTTTATTTCATTTAAAGGGTTGCTTAATATGCCCGTCAAAGGTAAAATTATTTCATTTTTTGGTCCTTACAAAAATACAAAATTCAATGTAAAAAATTTCAGGAGCGGCATTGATATTAAAGCCGGCAGAGGAGAGCCGATACATACCGTGTGTGATGGCCTGATAATTTATTCAAGCTGGTTTAAAGGCTACGGCAACATGATTATCATAGCTCATGGAGAAAATTATTACTCTGTTTATGCACATATTGAAGAACTCTTTAAGACAAAAGGAGATGAAGTAGAAAAAGATGAAGTTATCGCCACAGTGGGAGATACAGGTTCAATGGTCGGTTCCGGGCTTTATTTTGAATTGCGTCATCACGGAAAACCTATGAACCCGCTTGAATGGCTGAATTCAGGTGGATAGGTTGAAGGTAGAAGGCTGAAGACTGAAGACTGAAAAGAGCTTCCCCCTTCAGCCTTCCACCTTCAGCCTAATACGCTATTAATAATTAAGGAGTAACTACATGACTATAAAGAAAAGACGATATATTAAACTGTGGCTTGTGCCATTCATTGCAGTTATATTCTTCTTGGCATTCGAAGCCGGCTTTAACCATAATCTTTCAGCCGACAGCGACGAAACCTACAAGGGTCTTAAATTATTTTCAGATGTAATTGAGCTGGTTGAAAAAAACTATGTTGACCCGGTTGAAACAAAAGAATTAATCGAAAAAGCTATTCAAGGTATGGTTTTCAGCCTTGATCCTCATTCTTCATTACTTCCGCCCGAAGCCTTCGAAGAATTGCAGATCGACACCCATGGTGAGTTCGGAGGTATAGGGATAGTAATAACCATGCAAAAGAAAGCCCTTACCGTCATTTCACCTATCGAAGGTACACCAGCATGCAAAGCCGGCATTAAAGCCGGAGACATAATTATTAAAATTGATGGAAAATTAACCAGGGATATGATGCTCTGGGAAGCTGTAAAAATTATGAGAGGGCCTAAAGGAGCTGAAGTTGTTATAACTATAGTAAGGGAAGGACTATCGGAACCTGTTGATTTCAAACTTATCAGGGATATTATTCCAATTGAAAGTGTAAGATCAATAGTTTTAAAACCAGGCTATGGATACATAAGAATCACCAATTTTCAGGACAACACAACAGAAGACCTTGATCTGGCTTTAAAACAACTTGAATCAGGTGATGTTCCTTTAAAAGGACTTGTTATTGATCTTCGAAACAATCCAGGCGGACTTCTTAATCAGGCTATTGAGGTATCAGACCTGTTCCTTCAAAAGGGTGAAATCGTTTCAATTAAAGGCAGGCTGAAAACGCATACAAAAATTTTCAATGCACATAAAAACAAAATAAAACGTAATTATCCAATAGTAGTGCTCATTAACGGAGGAAGCGCCAGTGCATCGGAAATAGTAGCTGGAGCGCTTCAGGACCATAAAAAAGCTTTGATCCTGGGTACTACATCATTTGGAAAAGGCTCTGTCCAGACAGTAGAAACATTAAGAGATGGTTACGGCCTTAAATACACAATAGCCAGATATTACACACCAAACGGACGTTCCATACAGGCACAGGGTATTGTTCCCGATATTGAAGTCAAATATAAAATTATTAGTAATGAAGATGCTGACGAGGGTATGCGGATGCTGAAAGAAAAAGATTTGAAAAATCATCTGGAAGCAGAGCCGGTAGAAAAAGATAAAATAGAAACAAAATCCGAGGAACAAAAGGATGAAAAAAAGCATCCTTCAATGCATCTTCTTGAAACAAAACACGGCCCACTTAAGCTCGAAGAACTTCAATCAGACAATCAGATTACGCGTGCACTTGAAATCCTTATAGGTTATGAAATTTTAAAAAGCATTAATTAAAGGTAGAAGGTGAAAGGCTGAAGGTGGAAGGTGGAAGGTAGCTTCAGCCTTCAGTCTTCAGCCTATCCACCTAAGTATATATGACTAAAAAATCAGGGAAGAAAAAAAAGACATCCAAAAAGAGCAGAACTCAAAAGACACAACTTAAAAAATCTGTTAGCGGCCTGTTATTTCTGATAGTTCTGGTTGTATTAGCCGGACTCATTGCACATCAATTATTATTGCGCAGATCGTCGATACAATCCTCAGAGCCTTCAGTAAAATCTTTGGCTGGCAAAAAGAAAGTTCATAAACCACCTGTTTACGAAATCTATCCGGAAAAGGAAATACATTATAAAAAATCAATAAATAGACCAGAGCCCATATTAACGAAAAAATTGCCAAAGGTGGCAATTATTATTGATGATATAGGATATGATAAAAAAATAGCAGAAAAATTTTTAAACCTTGATGCTGTCCTCACTTTCTCTTTACTGCCTCACAGCTTATTTCAAGACAAAATTGCCAGGAAAGCCCATGAAAAAGGTTTTGAAATCATGCTTCATCTCCCCCTGGAACCACTTGAATACCCCTCGGTCAATCCAGGCCCAGGCACACTTTTTACTTCGATGTCTCCTGATGAGCTTATAATACAGCTCAATAAAAATCTGGATGCCGTTCCCTTTATCAAAGGAGTCAACAACCACATGGGGTCAAAGATGACCACCAGCTCAACTCAAATCTATCAAATATTTTCTATCCTGAAAAAAAGAAACCTGTTTTTCATTGACAGCCTTACAACATCAAAAAGTCTCTGCAAACCATCCGCCCGCCTTTTGCAGCTTCCTTTTGCTCAACGAGATGTATTTATTGATCATTTTCAGGAACCTGATTTTATCAGAAAACAAATAAAACTGCTTATCCGTATTGCCGACAAGCACGGTGAAGCGATTGGCATAGCGCATCCACATATAATTACATATAACATTCTACGCGAATTACTTCCAGAACTGCAAAAAAAAGTTCAACTTGTCCCTGCATCACAGATCGTGCGTATTCCCTCATAGGCTGAATTTTATACAAAGCCACTCCCACTCTGTACACGTTTATCTCCATTTGTAACACGTTCACGGTTGTCGGTTCACAGTTCACAGTTTTTTCAATGAACTATGCAACGATTGGCTACCAGCCTAAAGCGGGACACTTTTCGCCATTTTGGCTATAATGACACTTTCACAATCAAAACGTTTTAGTACGTTTGGGGAACGTGTCCTACTTTCTTCCTCGTTACGAGGCTCTGCCTCGTAATGCAATTTTTGTGGCTCTGCCACGGAATGAGGCAGAGCCTCATGCAATGAGTTCCCAGGCTGAGCCTGGGAACGAGGGGCAAATTAAGTTTTTCTCAGACACTGACTAACTGAATTTACAGACTGTCCCGCCTTACGTTGGTAGCCCAACGATTGAAACATGATAACTAATCAGGTTGTCATTTCCATACAGTTCACGGTTCACGCCTCACGGTTGATTGCCTTGAAGCATGGAACCGTGAACCGATAACTGTAAACCGTGAACGGTTACAAACATACAAAATTACATTTTTATTGTTACCATTTTTTATGTGTGGTATTTAAACAAAAATCATACAATTACTTGTTAGGTAAATAATTTATGGACTGGAAAGAACAGGCTTATAAAGAAATTGAAATATATACGAACCAGACGTAACACTGTGGATTGATTTCAAGATCAGGAGGACTAAACATGGGAACTTATATTTGGAAAGAGACGATGGTTGAACAAAAAGTCACTTACACGCTTGAAGTAGATGATAGGTTCGTTATTATTGAGAATGTGCCAGCTAGCGTGTGCCTGGAAACTGGAGAGCGATTCTTCTCGCCAAAGACTGTAGAACACTTGCAGCAAACGATTTGGGGACAAAGAAAGCCTCGCCGTATCATTCAGACGCCTGTATTTGAGTTTGCTGCGTAGTTTTCCCAGTGTGGGGGGGAGAAAAACTATGGGGACAGAGAAACAGCGGTACATCCATAAATAATAACTCAAATTCTGCATTCAGTTGCTTATTTATTTTCCACTTGGCCTTGGCCCACGAATGCTACGGCTGAAGAGCCCGTTCGATGAATAGATAAGGAATACATTTTAGTTTATTCTCATTTCAGTAATTGAGGAGGTCTGGAAATAAAAGAATCATACATTACCGATGAAAGTGGAACAATTAAAAACGTTGTGAATCTACCTTCGGGCTCATGCTCAGATTTGCAGGTGATCCGCAGCGCATTCGATCATGGAGATTATGTATGGCGGAATATGGTGAATGGAATCGCAAAGGAGCAAGCCTCAGCGACAAAACGGCGAAAAAGGAATATGGGGTGAGCCGGGATTTCATCGTGAAAGGCATCCGTGCCGGCCGATTCGAATACAGATGCCCGTTATGCTCGAATCGAAAATTGAAAATTAATGGCAAAGAAAAAGAAAATTCCTGTAAAGGATCAAATGTGGATAGATGCAAGGAAACGGTTTCATCTTTCTGATGTCCATATTCAAATGGCTCGTGAACTTGGCTTGAATCCAAAGAAATTTGGAAAATTGGCAAACTATAAACAAGAGCCATGGAAATTGCCCTTACCCGATTTTATAGAGGAACTCTATTTCAAGCATTTTAAAAAGGACCGTCCGGTAGTTGTGAAATCAGTTGAGCGGATTGTTAAGGAACGTAACCGGAAACGTGAAGATCGGAAAAGACGCAAAGCAGAAAGCAAATCTTTGAAGCAACCCGATATGGATGAAATTCCATTTTAGTGTGGATGGATTTAAGAACAAAAAAGCTGAGTTCAACAACCGCATTCACGTGTCGAGATAAATTCGAATTGTTGGGATAAGGCATGAAGTTACTGAGCTTTGACATAGAGATCTCGGACGTCTTCGAGCTCGGGAAGCACGAGGACATGGAGAAGTATGCGCCGTTTCATATTTCGGTGGGGGCGACGGCGATACACAACGGTGAGGAGCGGGTGTGGTATTCGGACGATGAGGATGGTCGTCCCGCGTTGAACCTGACGCGAGAACGTGCTCATGATTTGCTTGAGTATCTCGATGAGATGCAACAAAAAGGGTTCGTGGTGTGCGCGTGGAATGGCTTGGGCTTCGACCTGAAATGGATAGGCCATCAGGCCGATGACATGGCCTTTGCCGCACGTATCGCTCTGAAGAGCTACGATCCCATGTTCCAGTTCTTCAACCAGGCCGGTTTCCCCGTCGGGCTGGGAAAAGTGGCAAAAGGAATGGGCATCCCGCAAGAGAAACTCATGGACGGCGCGGACGCACCAAAGCAATGGCGTGCAGGAAATCATCAGGAGGTAATGGACTACTGCCTCGGTGATTGCCAGATGACCAACCTCATTGTCCGCGCCATACAGAAAGCCCGACAGATTCGATGGGTGACGGGCAAAGGACACATCAGTTCAAAGCCTATGCCACGACTCAAATCCGTCGAAGAAGTCATCCAAGATCCCGAACCCGACCAGTCTTGGATGGATAACCCGCTTCTGAAGACAAAGTTCTACGAATGGGTTCATAAAGCCACGGGAACGAAAACATGAGTAACGATCTAACATTATTCTCCCCGCCCGAACTCAAGGACACCGTTCAAGACATGCGAGTTATGTTCAAAGGAGTCAACAACCACAGGGGTCAAAAATGACCACCAGCTCAACTCAAATCTATCAAATATTTTCTATCCTGAAAAAAAGAAACCTGTTTTTCATTGACAGCCTTACAACATCGAAAAGTCTCTGCAAACCATCCGCCCGCTTATTGCAGATTCCTTTTGCACAACGAGATGTATTTATTGATCATTTTCAGAAACCTGATTTTATCAGAAAACAGATAAAACTGCTTATTCGTATTGCCGACAAGCACGGTAAAGCAATTGGCATAGCGCATCCACATATAATTACATATAACATTCTACGCGAATTACTTCCAGAACTGCAAAAAAAAGTTCAACTTGTCCCTGCATCAGAGCTTGTGTTTTTGCAACAAAAGGGAAAAAAGACAAAAGGAGCCTTTAAGCAAATGGATAGAGTTCAAAAGATCAAATCAATACTCGGCGAATCATTATAAAAAAGCAAAAGAGGTAGTTGAGTGAAGTTCAAAAAACTTTTTGACTTTTATACGCTTTATCAATATAGTTAATAACTATAATTCTGGTCAACTAAAAAAGAGGTGTTTTTTATGCAGACATTATCATTGTCCGAAGTTAAGATGAAGCTTAGCGAGCTTGTTGAAAAAGTCCACTCAACTGATGAGGAGATTGTAATTACAAAAAACGGCAGACCTTCGGCTGTACTGGTCAGCCCTGATGAGTTTGAAAGCTGGAAAGAAACTCTTGAAATTATTTCCGACCGAGACATGATGGACGAAATTAAACAGGGGCTTGCAACGCTCAAGAGGAAAACCAGGCTTTATACGCTTGAGGAATTATTTTAGTATCCAGAAGCCTGTCAGAGATTCTGCAAAACAGCTATTTTCTCACAGGCTGTTAGGAGTAAAGCATATGCCTCCGTCTTATAAGCTTAAAATGCCGGATGAAACAGCCGATTTTGTCCGGCATATGCATCCTGAAATAAAAACAAAGATTAAGTCATCTCTTAAAATCATTTTATCAGATCCCCATGTCGGAAAATCCTTGAAAAAAGAGCTGACAGGCTTAAAGAGTTTCGGGGTAGGTCGATTCAGGATTATTTACAGGATATCTTCAAAACAGATTATAGATATTGTGGCTGTTGGCCCTCGACGCATAATATATGAAATTACTTACAGGCTTTTGAAAAATGAAACCGGTCAGAACAAATAATTCCGAATCCTAACTAAAAAGAATATTTCACTTTTTTAATATTCAACCACGATATTACGCCTGTTCAGGAAAACGAGGTAAGAGAACAGTAGCAGGAATGGGTACTTATGAATGATCGGGATATCTTTTATGACACGGCCAAGTTATCACACCCTGAGCAGGAGATCGTGCTGCGGAAGGCGCATTCCATCTGCGAGAGATGGTGGTTTGATAAGCTGGATTGCTTGCAAAGCTTTGCAAGGCAGCAGGTGAAAGGCATCTCATTCGAGGACGCCATGGGCCACTTTGTCGAAGGTGCATTAATGAATGTCATCTACCGGCGACAAATACTCCCGTTGGATGAACCTCATTTGGAAGTTGGTTTTCGTTCGATGGAGTCACCTGTGGACTACTTCCTCTGGATTATCGTCCCACTGAAGCGTGCAGACAAAATCGTTATTGGAATGACCCAACTGTTGTGATGGGGCCATTGGAAAAGCCATGAGTTTGAAGAGAACTAAAATGGGGGACTTGCAGGATATCCTAAATAAGTAAACATGATTTCACAGGGCAGGCTATGTTGAATAATTGTAAGGATAAATGGCGTAAATGTCGGCACTTTTCACAACAAAAGGGAAAAATCAGGAAAAACTCCCATGTTGACATATTTATCAAGCAGTATTTGGGCATCGCCGGCGCCTGCCTGCAACAGGCAGACAGACGCTGGTCAATATGGACAATGTAGTGGGGGCTGGGGAAGGGTGTTGCCTGGAATTCAAACGCAAATATCCTGAAATGTATCGACGATATCGTGAGTTATACCTCGGAAGGTTGCAAATTGCATTTTTTTCGGTGAGCAATGAGCATCAAGAGCAAGGCGCGAAGGTGCGGGATAGCAGGCTATTGCAAGCCTGAGCAACGCAGCTATTGGTGTTCATAGCCATCGAAAAAGCGCAATTTGCGGCCTTTCGAGGTATATGTGAAGCTCGTAGAACGGTTCAGATTTCGGTGAACCGTGAACCCTGAACCTAACAACCTGAGTAGTTACAATAAATGAATGTGCGACGTAAAAAGAACGGTTATTTTGAAAGCATTACAGGAATGCCGGACCCGCTGACAGTTTATATTAAAAGGCGGGTAAAATTCAGCGAAGCAGATGTAATGGGTATCGTCTGGCATGGCAGATATCCCGAATATTTTGAAGAAGGGTCTGCTGAACTCGGAAGACGTTATGGTCTTTCGTATAAAGATTTCTATGAATCTCAACTGAGGGCGCCGATTGTACAGCTCCATATAGACCATTTTAAACCTCTTTTTTTGGATGAAGAGTTTACCATAAAAGCATCAATGATATGGAATGAAGGCGCCAGGCTAAATACCGAATATTCGCTGATTAAAGAAGGCGGTGATATTGCTGCAACCGGTTATACCGTACAGATGTTTATTGACGGAAAAAGCAGTGATGTTCTGATTGCCTCTCCAAAAATTCTGGAAAAATGCCGTCGGAGATGGAAAGCTGGAGAATTTGCATGACAGAAACAAAAGCGGTTGTCGTTGCATGTGATATTGTAACTCCTTATGGCTGGGGGATAGATTCCTGCTGGAATGGGTTGTTATCAAAGAAAACAGCTATAGGGCGTCTGGACAGATTCCCCACAGAGTCTTTTCTTGCGCAAAATGCTGCTGTTGTTCCCGGCCTGACGTACGGACAGGATAAGTCAATCGTCATAAAAATGCTAAAACCACTGCTGCAAAAAAATATTTCTTCAATCCCTGAAGATGCATTTCTTGTTCTTGCTACTACGGTCGGCGAAATTGATAAACTGGAAAGCCATGTTCTGAATGAGAGTACTGATGCTGCAGGCAGCAGTCCGCATAAATTGCTTGAAAAAACATTGCTTTTGTGTGGGCTCAGCAGCCCCGGTATTGTTGTTTCCGCAGCTTGCGCCTCATCAAGTATAGCTGTGGCTCAGGCTGCCGGAATGATTATCAGCAATGAAAATGACTGTGTGATGGTTGTTGCCTGCGATAGTGTAAGTGAATTTGTTTTTGCAGGATTTTCTTCTTTAATGGCACTTGATAAAGATATGGCAAAACCCTTTGACAGAAACAGGAACGGATTGAGCCTTGGTGAAGCGTCCGGATTTTTATTGTTGATGAGCGAATCAAGAGCATTAAGAGAAAACAGACCTGTAATTGGAGAAATCGCTGGATGGGGATTAACAAATGACGCAAACCATATGACAGGCCCGTCACGGGATGGAAGCGGACTTGCCCTGGCTATACGCAAAGCACTTAAATCCGCAAATGTCTCAGAAAAAGATATCGGCTGCTTTTCAGCCCACGGCACAGGAACCATATATAACGATTCTATGGAAGTTAAGGCATTGAGATCTGTTTTTGGAAACCATAAAGTCCCGGTATATTCTATTAAAGGTGGAACAGGCCATACACTGGGAGCAGCCGGTCTTTTAGAAATAATCATAGCATTTGAGTCCTTAAATAAAAAAATTGTTCCACCTACCGTAAACCTGTGCAATATTGATAATGAGGCTTCAGGGTGGGTTTCTTCTGAGCCTTTAACGCTTGATGGTTCGGTAACAATTTCGACAAACTCCGGATTTGGCGGGGTCAACTCTGCTGTAGTGCTAAAAAAATATTAACCGTTCAGGATTACCTTTCTTTCATTAACCTTCACTAACCCTGGACCCTAAACCTTGAACCTTGAACCTTGAACCCTAAACCCTGACCTATGATTGTCATTAAAGGAATCGGCTGGATTACACTGACCGGATACGGCAGTATTATAAAAAAGCTGCAAGGTAATTATAGTGATTTAAAATCGTTACATTCTCATTTGCAGCATGAATCTGTGTTAAAATATGCGATTAAAAATTTCGGAAGATTTGATGCTGTTTCAAAGATGACTTGCTGCTCCATAGCCCTTGCCCTAAATGATGCCGGGATAACTTATTCTGAGCATATGAAATATGACATTGGAATTCTCGGAACAAACAATGATGGATGTTTTGAGTCTAACCTGGCTTATTTTAAGGACTATGTGTCATGCGGTCGTACAATCGCAAGAGGGAATCTTTTTATCTATACACTGCCCTCAACTCCCATGGCTGAAGCAGCAATTTATTTTGGGTGCCAGGGGCCTCTGCTATATATTAAGTTCCAGCATAATCAGATACCGTCGATACTGCATTATGCCGGCAAAATGCTCCTTCGTGGGGAAACATCAAAAATGATTGCAGTTGAGGCAAATGAGGAAAAAGCTGTTTGCTTTGTTCTGGACAATAAAGATAATACTTCAGCTATGAAATCGCTATCCCTTGAAGACGTCGTTGATACTATTGAAAAAATATCTGATTTCGATGAAATGTTAATAATGTTACAAAGAAAAGGTACAATGTGAAAATTAAGCTGATATACCCGAAGTGGCCAAAATTAAAAAATCAGCCTGAATTTAATTTGCCGCCTCACGGCCCGGTTGTTTTTGCTGCGACAATAAAAGATGATGTCGAAATTTCTTTTTGTGATGAAAACGTAGAAGAACTCGACTTATATGAAGAAGCTGATTTAATCGCCATTTCAGTTCTGCTGACCTGCCAGATACCACGTGCATGGGAAATCTCTGACTGGTACAAAGCTCACGGGAAAATGGTTATATTCGGCGGGATTGCAACAATGTTGCATGCAGAAGAAACCATGCAGCACGCTGATTCTGTGTTTATTGGCGAACCAGAAGGACGTTTTGATGAAGTTATAGAAGACTTTAAAAAAGGAAAGCTAAAAAAGACTTATAACTTTCATCAGAATTTCCCAGACATATCATTGGTTGGAACCGCGAGGCGTAGTATTTTAAAACGCGAGCTATATAATTTTCGTGGCGTTCAAATGGTTGATCTTGTCCATGCATCCCGTGGATGCCGTTTTAACTGCTTCCCCTGCTGCACCCCATTTCTTGGAGGACGAAAGTTCAGACCACGCCCCATTAAAGCAGTAATAAAAGAACTGGAAAGTATTAATAACAATCGTCTGTTTTTTGTTGATAATTCCCTGGCTCAAAACGATGAATGGGAAAAGCTGCTGTTTAAATCTATTGCGCCTTTAAAAAAGAAATGGATATCTCATCCGATAAAGGATGATGATGAAATACTTGATCTAGCTGTAGAGGCTGGATGCTGGTATGTATATCAAGCTATTGTGGACACTTCTGATCATATCCGCAAAAAGATAAAGCGGCTGAAAGAACGTGGAATTGGAGTTGAGGGCACTATTCTTCTGGGCTTAGATGATCATGATGAAGATTATATTAAACGACTGGTTGATTTTCTGCTGGAAATAGATCTGGATCTTGCAGAGTTTACTATTCTTACGCCATTCCCACATTCTCCTGTCAGAAAACAACTGGAAAAGGAAAACAGAATAATTCATAATGACTGGGAACATTATACTGCCGGTGAAGTTGTTTTTAAACCAAAAAAAATGAGCGTGAACTCACTGCAAAAAATGTATGAATATGCCTGGGAAGCATTCTACGCTGATTGCTGTAAAGAAATAAAAATGGCGAAACTGTATCTTAAAGTTATTGAAAAAGAAAAAAATGACGGAACATATAAAAATATCAGCCTGAATTCAAATCGCTCATGGCCGGTACCCGGCAAAAAGGATAAAACCTAACTTTATGAAAATCCTGCTAATTTCTTCCAATATCGCAAGCACTCCTTATCCTACATATCCGCTTGGGTTAAGTATGGTTGCCGCAGCACTGAAAAATGCAGGTTATGATGTATACCAATTTGACTTCCTTCAAAATAACTGCTCATTGGATAAGCTTGGAAATAAGATTAAACAAGTCAATCCGGAAATTATTGGCATATCAATACGAAACATTGACAATGTAAATCTGCTAAATGAACAGAGATATATTGATGCTGTCAGGAATATAGTAAAGAGAATACGGCAGGAAACAGATGCCAAAGTTGTTATGGGTGGTTCAGGGTTCTCTATTATGCCGGACGTGATTCTGCGCGAAGTTGGTGCTGATTACGGAATTGTAGGAGAAGGCGAAGAATTAATGGTTGAGTTCGTTAATAATGCCAGGCAGGAAAAATATCCGGAGCACAGGTGTATCAAAACCTCATTAAAGCTGAGCGGGAATGAAATCCCTTCTGCATTTTATGATTACCGCATTATGGAATTTTATCTGAAAAGCGGCAATATAGCTTCTGTCCAGACAAAACGCGGTTGTACTCATAAATGCGTGTATTGTTCTTATCCTGTCCTTGAAGGTTCAACTATTCGTTGCAGGGACCCTATAGAGGTTGTTAATGATATTCATACCCTGATGAATAAACACAAGGTCAAATATATTTTTTTTACTGATTCTGTATTTAATGATGACAATGGCCGCTATCTTGATGTGATCAATGAAATGAAAAGGCGCGGCATATTTATTCCATGGACGGCTTTTTTCAAGCCTGAAGGCATTGATGACGAGCATGTAAAGCTCATGAAACAAACCGGCCTTAAAGCTGCGGAAATGGGAGCTGATGCTGCATCAAACATCACACTGAAAAAACTGGGCAAATCATTTCAATTCAATGATATTGTCAAATGTAACGACATTTTTAACAGCAACGGCATCGCCACAGCGCATTATTACATGTTTGGCTGCCCCGGGGAAACACGAGAAACTGTTATGGAAGGAATACATAATATAATAAACCTGAAAAAAACTGTTTCATTTATTTTTATGGGCATACGTATTCTTCCTGATACCGCTCTCGTCAGGACAGCAATTAAGCAAGGCATTATTTCGCATGATCAGGAACTACTTGAGCCTGTATATTATATTCCACCTGGAATAGATAAACAGTGGCTTGAACATACATTAAATGATGCTTTTAAAGGGATAAGGCATTGTGTTTTCCCGCCGGACCTTCTGGATGGCAGCTTACAATTTCTTCATAAACTTGGGTACTCCGGATCCTTGTGGGACATGCTTATTCCAAAGGATGATAAACATAAAAAGCAGAAAGCTACGAACTCGTAACTCTTTAGCTTTTTGAAAAAGAATCTGACAGGATAACAGGATAAACAAGATTTGTAAGCGTTCACGGAACATTGAAATTAGAAATTTGGCTTTCATGCTTTTGTACTGTTTTTCCCAATTTCCAATTTCAAGTTTCAAGCCGTGAACGGCTACAATAATTTAAATCCTGAATATCTTGTAAATCCTGTCAAAAAATAATATTTAAAAGCGCTAAAGTGTTACTCGCATGAAACAGAACAGCTCATTTTCAACTGAACATATCTGGTGTGTTATTCCGGTCTTTAACAATAAGAATACTGTTAAAGATATTGTTTTGGGTTGCCGTTCATATTTGCAAAAAGTGGTTGTTGTTGATGATGGTAGTACTGATACAGATATTTCAGCATTATTTTCAGGTAGCGATATTGAGGTATTAAAGCATAATAATAACAAAGGTAAGGGGCAGGCTATTCTCACTGCTTTAAGGCATGTTGAAGCCAATGGCGGTCGTTTTATGATTACTATTGATGCGGATGGCCAGCACTATCCCAGGAATTTAGAAAAATTCATACCTTTGCTTCAGGATGACGAAACATCTGTAATTATTGGGTGCAGAAAATTTAATGGAAAAAACATTCCAAATTCAAGCCGGTTTGGAAGAAAGCTCGCAAATTTCTGGCTCAGAGTGGAAACAGGTGCATCCATCAATGATTGCCAGAGTGGATTTCGAGGTTATCCGGTAAAACATCTTTTACAATTGAATATGAAAGGTTCGCATTACGATTTTGAGGCTGAAGTTCTGGCCAGAGCGGCTTGGGCAGGACTGTATTTAAAAACTGTTGAAATTGACGTCTGGTATCCTGAACCGAATATGCGAATTTCGAGTTTTAAACTATTTATAGATAATTTCCGTATTTCATGTATGCATACCAGGCTGGTTGGAAGACGCCTTTTACCTTTTCCGCACCAAAAACTTGTTGCAGCCCATAGAAAGCAGGTTGACTTCAGTTTAATGCGTCATCCTGTAAAATTGTTAAAAAAATTACTGAAAGAAAACGCAAGCCCCGGCGGATTGGCCATGTCGGCCGCAGTTGGGACCTTTTTTGCAGTACTGCCTCTTATATCAATGCATTCCTTAGTAATTGCCTATGTTGCAACACGCCTGCATCTGAATAAGATAATGGCGCTGAATATACAACATTTATGCATGCCGCCTTTTGTTCCTCTGATTTGCATTGAGCTTGGTTATTATATGCGAAATGGACAATGGCTGACCGACGTTAACCTGAATACAGTGTTTGGCCAGCTTCCGGCAAGGCTTATAGAGTGGTTACTGGGTTCCTTGATTGTTGCACCAATAGCAGCACTATTAACAGGTATAATTGTATTTGGTGCTGCGCAAATATTTCGCAAAAAAATTAGTACGGGTAGTAATCATGGAACCTATTGAACGGTCACAAAATATAAATACCAAAAAAAGAGGAAATAAATTCGGCTTCTGGTTTTTTAAAGCTCTCCTGAAATTATTCGGGCTTCGCAAAACATATGGTTTTTTGTATATTGTCTGCCTTTATTATTTGGTTTTTGATCGGACTGCGGTTTCTGCTGCTCTGTCATATATAAATAGAAGATTTCCCGATAGGGGTTATTTAATAAGGCTATTGCATGTTTACCGTCTGTTTATTAGTCAGGGGAAGCAGCTTATTGACAGATATGCCTCTGTTGCCGGGCATACAACATTTGATATTCAACTTAATGGGTACAATGAGTTGATAGCCCTGCTTCAAAATAATAAACAAGGAATAATCTTGTTAACATCACATGTAGGTAGCTGGCAAATCGCCTTAACCGTCTTAAAAAAAATAGAAAGAACAGTATATCTTCTTATGCGCCCTGAAGACAATATGGCGGTACGAAGGTCGCTGAATATTGACAGAGAACATGATGATATAAAAATTATTTCTCCGGAACAATATCTTGGTGGTATAGTAGAAATAATGGATGTTTTAAAAAAAGGCCATATTGTATCTATCATGGGAGACAGAAAATATGGGGCTAAATCCGTTGAAGTTGCATTTCTATGTGAAAAAGCATGGTTCCCTTTCAGCGGTTTTGCTGTCGCCGCCGCAGTTGAATCTCCTGTAGTGGTTTTGCTGTCAAATAAGGTTTCAAGCCATAAGTATATTGTTGATGTATCTAACGTAATATATCCACGCTATGATAAAAAACATAATAAGCGCCAACAACTCCATCAGTGGGTTCAGAATTACGCAGAAATAATTGAAACATTTGTTAAAAAGTATCCATACCAATGTTTTCTGTTTCATGATGTATGGAGTGAATAATATATAGACTTTCAGATAAATAATTTCACTGTGTTATCAGTCGTCGACGTATAACTAATACGCCTTCCTCCTTCTGGCCTTGTGAAATTAATTATCTGAAAGTCTAAAGTTTTATAAAGGAGCTGTCGATGGAAGACCAAAAAGAAATGGAATTGCCTGAAATACGAAAAAAGTTAAAAGAACTGCTGGTAGAAAATCTTTCATTAGAAGATGTAAGTCCGGAAGAAATTAAAGATGATGAAATTTTATTTGGTGAAGGGCTGGGGCTGGATTCTCTTGATGCAGTTGAAATTGTTGTGCTGCTTCAGCGCAATTTCGGCATAGAAGTCAAAAGATATGAAGGAAGGTCAAAAAATATTCTATTCAATTGATACGCTGGCGAATTACGTCTATGAAAATAAAGAGTAACCGTGAATCTGACAACCTGAGTAGTTACGACAAATGAAAATATTCATTACAGGAATTGGTGGAATCTCTGCCGCTGGAAAAAATATAACAGAACACCTAAAATCATTTAGGCTTATGAAAAGAAATGCCGGCACGGTTAGTTTGTTCGACACTTCTTTGCCATATCCGGTTTTTGAGGTAAAAAGCCCCCTGGTTAATAAACAAGTTAATAAACAAGTTAATAAGCAAAAAAATGAAATGCGCACCCTGTCTCTCGCTATGTCTGCACTAAAAGAAGCTTTACATGATGCCGGCCTGCAAAAGGACTTTTCCGCTATTAAAACGGGGGTATGTCTTGGAACTAGCGTGGCAAGCCAGTTGAATGACATTGATTTTTATCGAACATACCGGAATACAGGAGCGGCAGGCATGGCCCCTGTTGACCGCTTTTTAAAGGGCAACCTTGCCGAAGCTATTGCTAAATCAATAAAAGCAAACGGGCCATCAGTCACCGTAGTTAACGCCTGCTCGTCCGGCGCTGACGCAATAGGAGTGGCTCTGTCATGGTTAAGAAATGGTGTATGCGATATTGCCATTGCCGGTGGAGCAGACGAATTGAACAGAGTCCCTTTATGTGGTTTTGGAGCACTTGGAATTCTAAGCAAATCTTTATGCAGCCCTTTTGATAAAGACCGTTCAGGATTGAACCTGGGTGAAGGGGCAGGAGTTCTGATTCTTGAGACAGAAAAATCTGCATCCCTAAGAGGTAAAAAGTCAGCGCTACGGCTTGCAGGATATGGTGCAGCAGCAGATGCATACCATCTCACAGCCCCTCGTCCTGACGGTTCAGGACTGGAGTCAGCATTGCGCAAATCTCTCGCTGATGCAAATATTACTCCACAAGATGTGTGTTTTGTAAATGCTCACGGCACTGCAACCCATGATAACGATAAGGTTGAAGGAATTGTGATTGAAAAAATTTTTGGGCCGAAAATAAAATTTCTTTCAACAAAGGGTTATACAGGCCATACTCTTGGCGCTGCAGGAGGTTTGGAAGCAGCTTTTACAGCCTCTGCCCTGAGAGAATGCTGGATACCTGCCAGCGCAGGTTTTGTTCGACAGGACGAAAATATACCTGTTAAACCAATTACAGAACAAACACAAATAAATGGTAGCTTTGCTGTATCCACCTCATTGGCTTTCGGCGGGAATAATGCCTCTATTGTTATTGCCAGAAATCAATAAAATAGTATATAAATGAATATTGCCGGCATAGGAATAGTATCCACAAGAGGACGCGGAATTGAAAGCCTCGACATTGCATTACGGGAAGGATGGACTTCACCAAAGCTAATTAAGTCTGATAATGATCAAAATATTTTTTACCCCATTTACAGCGTAGAAAAAGAAACTATTAATGATATAAATTTATTAAAAAAAATACGCAGGGCAGACAGATTCAGCAAAATGGCAGTGATGGCTGCACGTGATGCGGTCGTTGACAGCGGTATTCAAATTAATGACAAAAAAGCAGATATTGGAATTATTCTATCAACAGCTTTTGGGCCTCATGTAACAACCTTCCGTTTTCTTGATGATATTATAGATTACGGTGATGGCAGTGTTTCTCCGACAACTTTTTCGCATTCAGTTCATAATGCTGCGGCATCATATATTTCATCTTTATTAAATATCCGGGGACCAACTGTTACAATTACTCAGTTTGCTTCACCGTTTCATCAGTCTCTTATCCTTGCTAAAGCGTGGCTTACTGAAAAGCGTTGCAAATACGTTTTACTCGGCTGTGTTGGTGTGTGCGGCAATGTTATGGAGTATATCTGTAACCAGAAATTACGAATTGCCAATGACGGAAAAATTAGACCTTTTAACTTTTCAGCCCTACCATCATCTGTACCAGGAGAGGGAAGCGTATTTTTGATGACAAGCTTAGAAAATTGTCAGAATAAATATTGCGAAATTATACCTGCCTCTATGACTAATTGCGACACTATAAAAAAATCTGATATATATATTATAGAAGCTGATGGTATGGCAGGAAATGAAACATCATATCAAGATACACTTCCTGTTGATGTTTCTATCGGAGGATATGCGCCAATATTTGGAAGTATGAAGATTATCAGCGCATTCCATTGCGCTGCAGGCGCACTTATGATAAAAAAACAAATTAAGTACGCTTGCCCAGTTCAGGAAAATCCGTATGATCTTAATGTAATTACAAAAACAGAATCATCCAAAATCGAACGAATCTGCTGCATTAGAAAAAACTGCGCAGATAAAACAGATATTATCAGGCTAATACGATGATAAAAAGGAGGTTCCAGATAAGGTATATAAAAAAATATTTAAGGAAGTTGAATCAGTTAGCGGAGATGAATAATATTTTTAATAAATTTACCGGATGCAGGAACCTTTAGATGAGTGTAAAGACTTTAAAAGAAATAGAAAATATTCTGTCGCAAGAGATTGCGACAATCTTATCTATCGATTCATCTAAGGTCATACCGGATACGCCCCTTCATGAGATGGGCATTGATTCATTGAGCTTTGTAGAGCTGCTGGTGTTTATAGAAAAAATATTTAACATTAAGCTAATGGAATCAGGGTTAACCAGTGAAGATTTCAGGACAGTACGTTCCCTGGCATCATCTATCAGCCAGATGAGCTAATTCCAACAATTCTAATTATGGCATTTTCTTTTACAAAGGATGGGTATAATTAATTTTCCCGGCAAAAAACGCTATTTAACGGGAATAGACTGGATTATTCATGTACTTGATTACATAACTAAAAAAGCGACCGGTACAGGGAATACTTCTCAGATAGTTCTCGAATTAGAAGGCTCTCCACAGGAAGATAAATTCAGGAACTGCCTTGATAGTTCAATAAGAAAATACCCTGTTTTGCACGGCAGGCCATCCAGGGATTATAATCTTGCTCCATACTGGAAGATATCCTTTACGAAGCAACGCCAACCATTACCACTTAAAATTTCTTACCTTGATAATACTTCCAGTGAAGCCAATATCTTTTCTATTTTAGAACGAATAGCCAACCTGAAGTTTATCGGCGATCAGGAGCATTTATTTTTTCATCTTATATATGCCGAAAATAAAACTTATGTGGCTATGACTTTTGATCATCGTTTGTTTGACGCTCTTGGCGCTGAAGCATTCCTTGAAATGCTTCAGAATGAGTGGAAAAACAAGGATAACTCATTTTGTAACAAAGACATTATTGTTCCTGCAGAATCCGCACATCTCTGTAATTGGCGAAGAAAATTCATTGCAGGTCAACAGGCAAACCGTGCATTCTTAAAAATGGGTGAAAATGCTCCCCCGCGTGTTCTTCCTCTACCGGCATCGCTTAATAATCTTGGATTCAGGTTTAAAGTTATTCCCTTCGACAAATATCAAACCGATTTAATACTCGAAAATGCTTATAAGGAGGCCGGCTATTTAATGCTCATGCCATATGTTCTTGCAAGTGCGATATGGATTATGCATAAACTCTTTGCTAAAAGGAACATCAAGTCCGGGGATTATGTAGTACCTGTTTCCATTGATATGCGCCCGACAGATAAGGTTCAACAAGAAGTATTCTTTAACCATGTTTCTTTTTTATTTTTTCTAGTCCGCCCTGATGAAGCCGATCATTTCCCTGTTCTTATCAAATCAATCAAACAACAGCTTTATGACCAGGTCAAATCAGAGCTGCCCCGCAATTTTCAAGAAGCAAGCTTATTAATGCGGATTTTACCTCTACCGATTCTAAGTAATATTATGCGACTGTATTTAAAAGGCCAAATTGCTTCATTTTCATTCTCATACGTTGGTGAAAGTGCTTATAAATCTTCAAGCTTCATGGGTAAAAAGATATTAAACATTCTTCACATGCCGCGGGTCCCGGTCCCGCCGGGTATAGGTATATTTTTTCACCAGTCTCAAAATAAATTGAATGGCGTCCTTTCCTTTTTAGAAGGCATATTGAGTGATGAAGAGGCAAATGAGCTTATACATACACTGCAATCCAGGCTTGAAGCGAAATGAAGTATAAAAAAACAGAGTGCGAAGTGCTCGTCGTCGGTGGCGGTGTTGCGGGGATAGCTGCCTCTATCAAAGCTGCACGCGAAGGCGCAAGTACAATTTTAATAGAAAAAAACAGTTTCCCAGGAGGAACAGGAATAATAGGCTTGCATCGTTTTATCTGCGGATTATATGCCAATACGAAAGATGTGCCTGATACAATTCTCAATAAAGGAATTGCTTCGGAAATATGTTTCATGCTGCAAGAGCTTGCCCCCGAAAAAATCCCGCTACGCATGGGAAAGGTATATGTTCTGCCTTTTGCTACAAGCAACTTCATGTCGGTTCTCCGGTCATTGAGTAAAAAGGAAAAACGACTGGACATTTGCTATAATACCAGGGCTGTCTCAGCCAAAACAAAAAATAATAGTATTGTATCTGTAACCATTCAAAACTTGAATAAAAAATTCGATATTATTCCGCGCGTAGTTGTAGACTGCAGTGGTGATGGAGTTATTATTCAAAAAAGTGGTGCGCGTTACAGGGTAATTTCTCCTGACAAACAACAGCTCTCGGGTTATACATTCCGCGTAAAAGGCTTGGAAGATGTTACTGATATCCTATCGGTAAAAGTGCCGTATTATTTATCCAAAGCAGCAGAACAAAAAAAAATACCTTTTTATCTTAAATACACGACATTTGTCTCAGGAGATGATGAAGATGAAGGATATTGCAAACTCAACATACCTCCGGCATTAACGACAAAAATGGAAAAACAGGCGAAAAAGGATGCGCTATTAGTACACAATTACCTGTCCAGGGTTCTGCCTGTATTCAAAAAGTCATACATAGTAGAAATGTCGCCTGAAGTCGTTGATCGAGAGGGACCACTTCTCTATGGAAAATATACTCTAACTGCAGATGATATCATCAACGCAAGAAAATTTCCTGACGGAATAGTTAAAAATGCCTGGCCTATCGAACTTTGGGACCAGCAAAAGGGGGTTACATATAAATATCTTGAGCCAGGTGAAAATTATGAAATACCTCTGCGATGTTTGGTAACAAAAGATATTAAAAATCTTTTTTGTGCTGGTCGCTGTATCTCGGTTACCCATGAAGCGCTGGGTTCTACAAGAGTTATGGGGACCTGCATATCGTTAGGTGAAAGAGCTGGTTATGAAGCTGCACATTGCTGATAATGAATATTGTTACCACAATAAAAAATGAAACAAGTGGCTGCCTGGAAAAGGCGGCTGTTATTGATGGAGACAGGAAGTTCTCATACGGTGATTTGTTTGCTGCCGTAGATTGCGCTGCGGCTGAGCTGAGCGATCAGGGTATCAGACCCGCTCATCGGGTAGCATTTTTGTGCGGTGACAGTATTGATTACATTGTTGTCAGTCTGGCAGTACTGTCTTTGCGGGCCGTTATTGTACCCGTATCTGCATCCCTTTCTCTTGATGAATTAGAACCGATTCTTGAAAGAATTGATATAAATTTTTTGGTCTTTGATAAATCAGCATATTTTCGTGACAATTCTGACCGTATTTTTAACACCGGTTTTTTTGAAAAAGATTTTTTTTTGTATCATAGAAAAGCGAAGGAAGAACTTCCGGAAAATTATTATGAACTGAATCCCGCCTTCATAAGGTTCTCATCCGGCACTACCGGCACAAGCAAAGGTATCTTGCTCTCCCATGAGTCTATTGTTGAAAGGACTGATGCTGCAGATAAAGCACTGAACATTACTTCAGATGATGTTGTCATTTGGGTTCTTTCCATGAGTTTTCATTTTGTTGTAACAATTCTGCTTTTTCTCCGTCGAGGAGCTACAATAGTTCTTTGCGGCGGGTCGTTCCCTGAATCGCTGTTAGAAGGACTTACCAGTCAAAAAGGAACATTTATTTATGCTTCCCCATTTCACTACCAGATAATTACCAAGTCCGATATTTTTAAACCGGAACTGCTGATAAATATACGCATGGCTGTTTCAACAGCAATGCGACTTCCTGATTATGTGGCCTGTGACTTTTATGAAAAATTTGGATTAGAACTAATAGAAGCATATGGCATTATCGAAGTTGGCCTGCCATTTATTAATTCTTCCAAAGATCCTGTGAAAAGAGGCTCAGTTGGAAAAATTCTTCCAGATTATGAAGTTAAAATAGTAAATCCGGATAAAGATGGAGTCGGCGGAGTTTACATAAAAGGCAAAGGAATGTTTGATGCATATTTTTCGCCATGGCTTAGAAGATGTGATTTAATATCCGATGGATGGTTCAAAACCGGTGATCTGGGAAGGCTTGATAGTGAAAAGTTTCTTTATATTGCCGGAAGAAAGAAAAACGTGATAAATTTTACGGGTATGAAAATCTTCCCTTATGAAGTAGAATCTGTTCTCAATCAGCATCCTGACATAAGGGAATCGTTAGTTTACGGAACTTTACATCCTCAGTATGGTGAACTGCCATGTGCTAAAATTGTTCTTATGGATGATATTAAGACTGATTTTGATATAAATGAAATTCGCAAATACTGCTACAAACATTTAGCGCAGTACAAAGTCCCAAAAGAATTTCACTTTGTATCAAATCTGGATAAAACAGCAAGCGGCAAGTTAAAGCGCTGGAAGTAAAAGGCTTCGACAAACTGTTTTCAGGTACATCCCAACCGTTTGTTGCTTTTAGCAAAATTAAGAAAATCTGCAATGTTTATAATAAAACGTAACCAACTGTCAGGAGAATGCCATAGCATTGTAGTATAATTCCAAAGGACTTTGGGGCGCAAAAAATGGGTTTTGTAAAACATCTGGAAGAGCTCTTCCATCTGCGCCCTGGTCATCCCATTCGGAATGAACTGGAAGTGCATGCAGTCCATTTTTTCCCAGTCTTCATTAAATTCTCCAAGTTTATGTATATTTTCGTAAACCGGCGCCCCAGGAAAAGGAGTAAACTTTGCCAGATTGATATCGTCTATAGGAAGCGAAAAGACATACTTCATTGTCTTTTTGATGCTGTCCTCTGTCTCGCCCGGTAATCCTATCATCAAAAGCCCCTTAGTACGTATTCCCACCTTTTTTATCAAACGTATCTTTTCTGCCAAAAGCTTCAAATTCACATTTCGACGGTGTTGTGCCAGAAGATCCTCATCGCCTGTTTCGATACCAAGACTAATCATCCAGCAGCCAGATGCTTTCAACCGGCGAAGAAGTTCTAAATCTATATGCTCTGCCCTGACAACGCAGTTAAAAGTCATTCCCAGAGGTCGATCAAGTAACATCCGAGTAAAATCTTCAATTCTCTGACGGTTGAAAGTAAACTGATCGTCATAAAAAATAATATGACGTATATTGAAACGCTTTTTAAGATATCTTAGATGCTCATACATATAGTCTGCCGAGTTATACCGAAAACTGCGGCGGAACACCGACCTGTCACAATAACTGCAGGAATATGGACAACCTCGGCTTGATATGCAACTTGAGTTTGGAGACTTGGGATAGTTAAAAATGAGCAGTTTATATACATCAGGATATCCTGCAAGCTTCTCATAAGCAGGAAATGGAAGAGTATCAAGGTCGATTGCCTTAGTTCTGTAACCAGTAAAACAAATCTCTCCATTCGCATCACGATATACTATTCCCTGCACTGAATGAGCTTCTTCATTACCTTTCTCAATAAGTTCAGTAAGGGTCTGCTCACCTTCACCAACTACAACAAAATCAATTACTGAAAAATTTTCAAGCACTCGATTTTTAAGAGCTGAAACATGGGGACCACCGAATACAATCTTTATGTCAGGCAAAAAACTCCTGGCCAGCGCTGCAATGCGGATACCGTCAAGAAAGCTGGAAGTTGTACAGCTCAGACCTATAAAGGATGGTTTTACCGTTAGCAAGTAATCACGTATAAGATGGTCTGAGTCAGGCCTTGCATAGCAGTCAATAATATCCGCATGAATGCCCTCTCTTCCCAGATAAGAAGCGATACTTGCCAGCCCAAGAGGAGGCACGATGTTTGCCAGTCTGGAGATATCCCTGCCGGCAGCTTCCTTCCGGTAGCCCAGCGGATGGAGCAGAAGAATATTCTTTTGATTAAGCTTTGTCATTGTTAACGTGAATTATAATAATTCCTTGTCGCCAAAGACGGTGATATAAAAATATATTTTAACATGTCCCATAAATAACATCATAAAATCTTGTAGCGCTTTGAGAAAGATTAGAGCGAAGTATAACAATTTGAAGTTATAATGTAAAAAGTTCAGGAATCAGAGGTTCAAGGCAACCCTGAGCCCTCTCTTTATCCGACTTCCGATCACCAGTACTTCCGATCATATTCCCGGTACATCCGGTACATCTGCCAGCCGAATTTCATGCCGCCCAGCACGAACTTGATGTGGTCGCGCAGCGGCAGCTTCACTTTGTTGACCTTCGCCGGAATCCTTGCTGCACCCAATGCGTAGAGGATGGAGAAGTAGCGATAAAACTTCTTCAATGGAAGTTTGGTTGGGAGGATCGTGTGCAGACAATCGTAGTAAAGACAAGGGTCGTCGCAAATGAATTTGTCTCTGGATTCCTCGAACTCCTGTGTACCAGGCGGCGGTGAGTAAACAGTGAACGCGAATTCAGCCGGCGCCATTTCCTTGATCGCTCGTTGGACGGTCAAAAAGTCTTTCTCCTCGAAATCTGGATTCACCATCAGGGCGGCATGAATGTTGAGATTCAATTTCCGCAGAATTTCACGGGCTTCCCTGTTCTGGGACGCCGTCGCCTTTTTATTGTAGGCGTTGAGATTCTCATCCTCCAGTGATTCGAAACCAATGTAGACAAGCTCCAAGCCGGCTTTCTTCCACAGATCGAACAGCTCAGGATGTTTACACACCGTGTCGCTACGGGCCCATGAGATGTACTTCTTCTTGATGCCGCGTTCGAGCAGCATCTCAGCTATCCGCTGCATCCGCTTGGTATTGATAAAAGTCTCGTCATCGACGAAATATATATACTTCTGCGGTAGGAAGGCAATCTCTTCGACCACATCCTCGACGTCACGCTGAAGGTACTTGCCTTTGGCCAGAAAATGGACCACGCAGAAGCTGCAACGGTTTGGACAGCCAACACTGGTGCGCACACAGGCGATCTCAGGAAATAAGGTGTCTATCTTTTCGCCCTGTTGGCCGTAGCAGATGCAGAAGTACTTCGACATGTCAACCAGTTCGCGGCGCGGTTTGGTGTTGATGCCATCCAAATGCAACGCCGGCGGCGACTTCATCGCCAGTTTGTCGAAGTTCGGCGACTTAGTCGGCAGAATCCAATCGGACTCCGGTAGCGACTCATTCTTCTCCAGAGCATCGATCACAACCTTCATGGCGGACACACCGTCGCCGCGAACGATGAAATCGAATAGTTCAGGGTACTTGCAGTCGGTCGGCAAGCTGGAAGCATGGACCCCTCCAAAGCATGTTATAGTATTCGGCAGGAGTTCCTTGGTAATTGCCGCAAGTTCGCGATTTGTGCGGAACTGGCTGGAAAAACCGCCGAAACCGACCAGGTTCGGCTGGTATCCCTGTAAAACACGTTTGAATGCATCAATCGGTTTATCTTCAACCGCCAAGTCACATATCCTCACGTCATGGGGAGGGTGAATGGCTCCGGCAATGAGTTCTTGGGCATAGGGCTCCAGTCGCAACATCGACTGAAGCCACTGCGAAGTCGGCAAAAAAGCATGTGGTCTTACCAGTAGTACTTTCAGATTCATGTCAGCACTCTTCCGATTTTGATTCAGTTAAAGGGACACCTCATCACCTGGTTTCAGGCGAGACTCTTTCGCCAAATAGCCGTAAGTAGTAGATTGATATTGATTGAATTGATTGATATTATTGATAATAATATTAATTTTTTACTCAATGATGTATAAAAAAATTAATTGTGTGTCAAGAAGTTTCCCGTTCAATGGTGCAAATTTAATCGACAGATCTGAATTAACAAACTTACTATTGCCCCAGTAAAAAGATAATGATATATATTATTATTCTCTGTTAAAATAAACTACCCTGCCGCAACCAGCCGGTTATAGCTGTAAGCTGCGGGAAATACAACCCCCTCCCAAGTAACAGTTTAGGGAAAATAAAAAATGTATCTATATTCAAGAAGGTTGATTTGAAGTCTAAAATATTACCAGCCATTGTGCTTGCAATTATTTTTACTGCCAGCGGTTGCGCATATGTCAATATTAGGACTCCCTTTGATACAGATCTTAACGGAACTGATTTGGGCTCAAAGAAAGGGTTTGCTACTGCCTACAGCCTTTTGTGGCTTGTATCCTGGGGAGATGCAAGTTATGCCGCTGCTGCCAAAAATGGTGATATAACGGTTCTGAAACACGCAGACCAGGAGATGCAGCAAATCTTGTTGGACGAAGCCGCTATGCGGCAGAAAAAAAATCAAAAATAGTGTATAACTCCTATACTTGTCCAATTTCGGGCACTTTTAAAAAAGGAGTATACCATGAATCAAACAGAAGTAAATCGATTTAAGAAACTCTATCAACGCCACCTGAGATCACTCAAACTTCAGGGCAAAAGTCAGAAAACCATTGATGCATACTCTCGGGCTGTCCGCCGAATCAGTGAACATTTTGATTGCTGCCCCGATCAATTGACCACTGAACAATTAGAAAT
>Ga0255426_10035_pt1 | contig 27666 bp, 27 predicted proteins | sample ANMaggSeSYBR02J9_FD_182666 | JGI IMG/M metagenome (GOLD analysis project Ga0255426, IMG submission 182666) | Sediment cell enrichment communities from methane seep in Santa Monica Basin, California, United Staets - ANME aggregate JGI... | ecosystem: Environmental > Aquatic > Marine > Cold seeps >...
TTCTATAGGCACTCCTGACAGTGATAAAAAGATTGACAAAGAAACAATGCGTGAGCTTCTTGAAATGAGTCCTTATAAATTCAGGCAGGAGAGGGATCTTGATCTCTATATAAAGGAAGCTGATAATGGTATTGAGAAAATCCTGGTGCTGGATAACGATCTTGCAATTTATAAGACCACTCCTGAAGATGTAGGTATGCGCAAAAGTCCCACTGTAAAGGAAATGCTCAGCATCCGCAATGTTATCAAGATATTAAATGATAAAGATGTTGTTATCAGTAAAAAAGAAAAATCCCTTAAAACAATTCAAAATGAATTAATAGAAATGATAGATCTTTCTTTTAATAAATCTGATATTGAAGAAATTGAAAAAGATGGTTCAGAGGCTTTGGAAAAATGGGATGCAGATGGTGTACTCGAATGCCTTTCTATGTTTGCCGAACTGCTTGGTTACAGGTCTCCGCCTAAAGCCATGAAAATTATCAATCACATCGTTATTGGCTCTTTAACAAAAAAGGAGGGCGGGGAAGTTATGTTTGGCCCGGTTGTTATTTACAGCACAACCAACAACTACCTTAAACTTATTGATGAACAGATTGGAAGCCTTGATAAAGCAAAGATAGAACTTATGCAAAATATTGCAGTTGGAAAGGAGGCCGCTACGTTTGAAGGGCATTTAGTTTTTCAATACCTTAAGGAGGAAGAGGTTTTTAAACGGAATTTTTGAGTTCAAGAGCAAAAATCAAACAAAAAAGGGCGGAAAAGCAATACAGCTAATCCGCCAAATTTATTAAACTTTCTTGATCGGGGCGAGAGGATTTGAACCTCCGACCCCTTGGACCCCATCCAAGTGCGCTACCAGTCTGCGCCACGCCCCGATTTTTTTCAAGTCTAACACGTTGAGTATGCCTTGTCAAGAAATGGCGAACTGTTGATAATTTCTCATTTTGAGACCCTTGCAAAACGTCCTCTAAGCACATGTTTTTTATCGGCAATGTGAGAAAAACCGGTTCAGGTTTTACACCCGGACACAAACCGTTCGATGACGTCATTAAGTCTTGATAACAGATAATACGGAATGGAATAGAGGTAGTATTTTTTCCCTGATGGAAGCAGTATCTGATCAATGCGGATTTTGCCGGAATAGACACGAATGGCATATGGATGATGACTGTTTTCCATGAACAGATTTAAAGATTTTAGTTTACCCCTCTTCCCGCTCTTCACTTCAATCGGGATAATCATATCTTTAAAGGGATAAAGAAAATCCGTTTCGGCAGCCCCTTTTTCCCGTATCCAGAACCGAAGTGATGGTGACCGGAATGCCTGTGCAACGATTTCCTGGGCCACGACCTGTTCCGATATTTTTCCCTGATAGACATTGTCCAGAGATTGTTTGCTGAAAAATTCCTTGAATCCAATCCGGTAATTCACCAGCCCGACATCAAGAAAAAAAAGCTTCGGGGCTTTTCGCAGTTTTTCAATAATCGGTATGTGGGTTGATACGGAAGGTCTTGCACGATACACGATCAAGGCGCGTTCAAGCACATCAAACGCCTCTTTCATTTCTCTTGATCGAAATGAAGACTCTCCGAACTTTTCATATGTAATCCGTTCACCGGCATATAAGGGAGCCCGGTCTATCGCATGGGTTAAATATTTTGCTTTTGCTAAATTTGAATACTTCTCGACATCTTCAATGTATCCCATGAAAATGGCGTCATAGATTTCCCTCACTGCCGAATAGGATCCTGTTTCCCCATAAGCGGCAAGGGCTTCCGGCATGCCGCCAACGAATGCATACGCGTTAAACGCGTCAAGCAGCAAATCATGAAGGGAAGATTCTTCCAACACATTCGGTTGCAACAGTTTTTCAGCAAGGAGCGGGTTTTGTGCTTCAAGATATTCCACGAACGTTACCGGATACATAAAGAGATTCCTGACCCTGCCGACCGGAAAAGAAAAACCTTCTCTTTTTGAAAAAACTTCCAGGAGTGAACCGGCAGCAATAACGTGCAAATCCTTTACATCTTCATAAAGGTATCTGAGCGATTGAACTGCGTCTGCTGAATGTTGAATTTCATCAATAAATAAAAGGGCGCTTTTTGTATCTATTTTTTGGCCTTTATAAAGCAAAATTCGTTCAACAAGTTCCTGACCGGTATTAAAACCGGAAAAAAGATCGCGTTCTTTCGGCCTTTCAAGGTTGATGTCGATAAAATGATCAAAATTCTTGGCGAATTGATTGACAACAAATGTTTTTCCAACCTGCCTGGCCCCCCGCAAAACAATTGGTTTCCTGTTTGCGGCGTTTTTCCAAAGCAGTAATTCCGATTCGATTTTTCGTGTAAATATTACTTGCCGACCTCCCATGATATAATTTACCCCTGAATTATTACATGTTATGTTGTATTATTGAGCGTAATGGTGACATTCATTCATCTGTTTGTCAAGGGAAAGAATTGGCGAGAAGTGAAAGGGGCAAATAATGATTGAAAAGGCATATCTTGTGAAATATGGGCTCGGTCAAAAATAAGTTGGTAGAATTTGCATCCCAACTTATTTTTGACCGAGCCCCAAGGTTTTTAGATTGACACTAATACTTCATTTATCTAATATTACTTAGGAACGGGGACGAAATAACTTCCCCAAGTAGGCGCATAGATTTGGGTCAAATTTGTTTGATCTCAAATTGCAAAAGTTGATGGAATAGCGGGCTATTTTGATATTTTTGTGATTTGAGATCGGGCGAAGGTGGCCTGAAGCTGTGATGCATAGTTGGGGAAGTTATTTCGTCCCCGTTCCTTAAATTGGCTTGTTAATAAAGATAGTCCTGCTATGTTGTATAAATAGCGCCCGAACGAAAAATAGCAGTTTTCGTTCAGTCACTAAATAGGAGGGTGAGATGAAGCATCATAGAATTATTTTGATTATTATGATTATAGGGATTGCTTTCTTTTTGGCGGGTTGTGCTTCAACGCCAAAGGTTAAAAGAATAGACGTAGATAAAATTGTTGATATAAGCGGCCGATGGAATGATGCTGATTCCAGATTGGTCGCCGAGGAGATGATTGGGGATTGTCTTAAACGACCATTCTTAGAAAGATTTAAAAACAAAAATAACCAGGTGCCTACATTTATTGTGGGTTTTATAAAAAACCGGAGCCATGAGCATATAAATATTCAGACTTTTGTTAAAGATCTTGAAAGGGCTTTGATTAATTCAGGGCAGGTGCAATTTGTAGCTTCAAAAGGTGAAAGGGGACAGATTCGTGAAGAAAGGCTTGATATGGCCAGACACGCTTCAGAAGATACCATGAAGGGCCCCGGCGAGGAAGTTGGGGCGGATTTCATGTTGATTGGAGAAATAAACACTATCAGGGATGAAGCCGGCGGCAAGGCCGTAATGTATTATCAGGTCAACCTTGAGCTGATTGCCATGGCCAATAACATTAAGGCTTGGATCGGCGAAAAGAAGATTAAAAAGCTTATTGAGAAACCAAGATTATCGTGGTAGTTTTTCAAAATGGCGATCAGACAGCATGTTAGAATTATTGTATATCCTCTTCTCCTGTCGGGGTTTTTGCTTTTCTCATGCGCTCCCAGCCTTAAATATTATGCAAAGGTTGATGGATATCTTCTTAATCAGGAATTTGATTCCGCCTGGTATCTGGCAAGGAAAAATACCAAAACTTTTGATAAGCTGAATGCTGTTATTTATTATTTAGATGAAGGAATTCTCGCTCATTTCGCCCGCCGTTATTCCGAAAGCAATCAGAGCCTGGCTAAAGCTGAGTCCATTATTGATGAGCTATACACCAAGTCTGTTTCAAAACATATCGCATCTTATATAATTAACGACAACGCTATTCCATATAGAGGTGAAGATTTTGAAAGTGCATTGGTGAATTTATTTATGGCTATGAACTATGTCGGCCTGGGTTCTCTTGAAGATGCCCTTGTAGAAGCCAGAAAGATTGACAACAAATTAAATATGTTCAATGCACAATATGAAGATAATAAAAAAAATGTTTACAGAGAAGATGCATTTATCCGTTTTTTAATGGGAGTTCTTTACGAAGCAAAAGGAGAGATAAACGATGCATATATCTCCTATTGGAAGGCCGAGAATATATATAAAAATGACTATATTAGAAACTATGGAGTATCCCCGCCGGTTTTTCTGATTGAAAATTTACTTACATTGTCCCGAGAATTGGATTTTCATGAAGAGTTCAGGAATATTCAAAATGAATATAATGACGTTTTGTTTATTAACCCGATTGAGAAAAAAAGCCTGGCAGAGATATTTTTTATCCACTACAATGGATTGGGGCCTGTAAAGATTGAAACATTTTTTCCAGTTCCAATGCCTGATCATTATGTGGCCAAGATCGCTTATCCCGAGTTTAAGAAAAGAAGATATCGAATTTCTAAAAGCAGGATTTATCTGGAAAACATGAGTACTGGTTCTTCATATATTTTTGAGACAGAATTGATGGAAGTTATAGCTTCCATTGCAGTAATGAATTTAAAAAACAGGATAAACAGAATTAAGGCAAAAGCCATTGCCAGAGCCACTGCAAAATATCTAACAGCAAGGCAGGCTTATAAGGCTGCAAAGCGTGAGGGCGGCGAACTGCTTGGATTGTTAGTCCAAGCCGCAAGTCAAGCTGCAAGCTGGGCATCGGAGCAGGCAGATGTTCGCCACTGGAGATTGCTGCCGGCAGAAATCAGAGTTGGAAGAATACTTATTCCTCCAGGAGAATATAAAGGGCGAATAGACTTTGTGGATTCCAATCGTGCAGTTGTTATTTCAAAACAGGTTCAAAATTTTACCGCAAAAAAACGTGAAAAGAAATTTTTCATGTTTCGCACTGTAAATTAGAATGGTTGTAAAAGTTCACCACGGAACGACACGGAGTTTCACTGAAAATTGAAAACAATGAGTAAGTGTAACTACTCAGGTTCACGATTAGAGAGCGATAAAAATTGAACGAGGCAACCAACCGTGAACCTAATAACCTGAACAGTTACGAGAATTCAGTGTATTTCCGTGAAAATCCGTGGTGAACTATTACGAATGGTTATAGGGGAGTTTGAATTGAGCGGATTTGCTAAACAATTATATTTGGCTGTTTTGTGTACAGTTCTCGTTTTAATAGTGGCTGGATGTTCGATCAGTCAGAAAACACATGAAGAAGAGATCCGGGCAAGAGCGAGTATGGCTTTTGATGGATTGAAAGCAGAAGAAGGTGGAGAAAAAAGCACGGCTTATTCCAATGAGGATAAGCAAAGCAGATATCCAGACCCGATTGAAGTGGAGAAAAACAGAAGTTTGCAAGTCAAACAAGGAAAAAAGCCGGACTGGACAGACAAAGAAAGCGAGCTTTATCCTGCTTCAATGTATTTGACCGGGGTAGGATATGGCCCTGACCGCCAGTCAGCGGAAGATAATGCCCGCTCCGAAATCGCCAAGATATTTTACAGCGATATTCATTCCCGTACCAGTACTTTTCAGGAATATTTGAAAACAACATCCGAAAGTAAGGGAAAAGTTACAGAAAGATTCGATATTGAAGAGATTACCAGGGTGTCCACCCAGAAAGTCCTTTCCGGAGTTAGAATAGCCCAGGTCTTTCAGCAGGTAAAACCGGATAATGTTTTTTATGCTCTTGCGGTTCTCGATCGGAAGCAGTCAGCCATGATACTGAAGTATAAGATTCAGGAGTTGGATATTGAAATCAGGAGGCTTATCCACAATGCGGAAAAAGAAGAGGACAAGCTTTCAAAAATAAAAATACTAAAGGAAGCTATTCAACAATATATGCTGAGAGAGGCTTACGATGCAGAATTAAGGATCGTTAACAAATCCGGAAAAGGTGTTTCATCTGATACCGGTTTTAATGAGATTAAAAATCGTTTAACAACTATTCTGCTCAGGGATTTTCTTATTTTTCTTTCAGTCAAAGGCGACAGGGCAGCGGAAATTCATGAGGCTCTGGTTGAAGGGCTAAACAGACAAGGGTTTTCTATTTCTGAAGATTTTAACAAAGCAAGCGTTGTAGTTAGGGGTAATGTGGAAATAAGGCCTATTGAATTCGGGGCACAGGAGTGGAAATATGTCAGGTGGAGGGTATATTTTGATTTAATAGATCAGAAGGGAGGAGCTATATTTGGAAGTATCGGCAAAACCGGCAGAGAGGGCCATATTAACTTGTCTCAGGCTGAGGATCGCGCTGTTTTTAAAGTAAAAAAAATACTTACAGCCGATATTGCTAAAGATATAACTAAATACATTTTTTCGCAGCAGGTCAAGTAATCATTAAAAAAGGAGGAAACCATGAAAACAAAAAGATTAATTATTGGGTTTGTTATTCTTGCATTGGGCTTATTTATTGTCGCTGGTTGCGCAACAACTCCAACCGGGGAAGCAAAAGGGCCGGATTGGATCTGGAAAGGAAGCGGCGCATTTGATGATGCAGAAACAGGGAAGGTCTTTTATGGAGTAGGTATTGCTTCCGGTATCAAGAACAAGGCTCTTGCCCGATCAGCAGCAGATGACCGTGCCAGGGCGGAAATAGCTAAAACTCTTGAGATATATGTCGCTGTTTTGGCCAAGGATTACATGGCCTCCACCACAGCCGGGGATATGTTGGTTTCTACGGAAGAACAACATGTTGAACAGGCACTGAAAACTTTTTCAAAAACCACACTTCATGGAGCTATAATTGTCGATAGATGGATGGATCCTAATGATGGAACTTCCTATTCTCTATGCAAACTTGACCTTTTTGCTTTTAATGAAGCACTTGATAAAAATAAAGAATTAAACAGCAAAGTTCGGGACTATGTGAGACAAAATTCTGAAAAACTTCACAAACAGCTCGAATTAATGGAACAGAAAGAATGAGAAGTCATCGGCTGGTAATATTTTTTGTCATGTTTTTTATATTTTCTGCAGCCTGTTCCTTATTTGCTCAAATGGATGATATGGAGAAGGGATTCTTCGAAGAAGTGGCAAAAATGGAGGAGGATTATAAGCAATTCGAAAAACAGGCTTTTGAAGAATTCCAGCGAGAAGTAAAAGCCATGTGGGAGGACTTTGTTGTCTCTACAAAAAAGGATTGGGTTGAATATTCCGAAGATAAGACCGGCAGAAGCCGTGTAGATTTTGAGGCAGGTGAAGTCTTGGTGGAAGTTGTAATACCAAAGGTAGAGGTTGATCGGGATCCGGACAGTTTAGATAAAAAACTTACAGAGGAAATTGAACGCCTCATCGTTGATAAAGGAAAAAACCGTGATTATGATTTGCCGCCAAAACCTGCAAAAGAAAAAAAGATTCCCCCTTCACCTCTTCTGACCTCGCCCGTGCTTGCCGGGCAATTAAAGGACAAAAAAGGCAACCCTGTTACAGAAAAAAACAAAAAAGAGTTTGCAAAGGAAATTGTAAAGACAAAACCTGTAATCAAGAAAGATGTGAAGACTGATAAAGGAGATATGGTCAGAGTGCAGGTTAAATTTTTGCTTGTACCTGATCATATTCGGATTCGCTCAGAAAGATATCTCGATAATGTCCGCCAACAGGCTGAAAGATTTTCTATCTCTGTTCCGCTTGCCTTTGCCGTTATTCATACTGAGTCATATTTCAATCCAAAGGCAACAAGCCATGTGCCCGCCTACGGGCTAATGCAGCTTGTGCCGAGATCCGGTGGCTGGGATGCTTACAAATATGTTTATGGCCACGGCAAGGAGCTTTCTTCTGAGTATCTTTATGATTCAGATAATAATATAGAACTGGGCTGCGCTTACCTTGGACTTATAAAAAATCGCTATTTCAGGAAGATCCAAAATGCGGACAATGCTCTATATTGTGCAATTGCTTCATATAATACAGGGGCAGGGAACCTCAGCAGGGCACTCTGTGGAAAGAAACAGATAGGTTGCGCCGTTGATAGGGTTAATACCATGAAACCTGACGAGCTTTATGTTTATCTTAGAAAAAATCTACATCATCAGGAGACACGGGATTATTTAAAAAGAGTTTCCGAACGTATGAAGCTCTATAAAGAGTGGGAATAGGGTTTATCCCAACCGCGAATATTGTAATAATCCTTCAGCATAGCCTTGAGTTCTTTTTCTTTAATGCTGTGACCTGTTTTGAGCATTTTTTTATACAAGCGTTGCGGAAGGTTGTCATCTTCCGGCTTTAGACCTTCGCGTATATTAAATTTGCGAACTATGTTTGAAATTTCTGCCGCACTTTTTTTAAGATAAGTTTTATCTCCATTCAGACCCGTCGTTGCGTTAATTATTTGACCTATCCTTTTCCAGGGATACAGGTCTCTGTAAAATCTGCATAAAATCAGGGCATCAAACAGGGTTAGGCGATCTTCAAAGTCAACAAGGAGCTTAGCCTTTCCTTGTATAATTTCAGGATCGATCAATCCGGTTAGTTCCGGATTATGAAAGGTTGCCCTTAAGTGACATGCGCCTCTGTCAGAAGTTGCAAATGCAAGTCCGCAGCCTTTTAGAACTCTTGGATCATAACCGGGCAGCTCTAAACCCTTCACATGAACAGCGATGTCTTCCATGTCCCATTCTTTTGCAGCATATATGATTCCTCTTGCAAGGATATCACCTATGTCTTTTCTTTCAGCAATTTTTTCTAAAAGATCGGCTATTGCATCTACATTCCCATAGTCTATTTCAAAATCTATTTTTTTATTTCTTGCAGCCTCGATTGTAAATCCGCAGAGATTACCGGCCGTAATTGTATCCATTCCCATTCTGTCGCAGATATCATTTAAATAGGCGATTTCTTCAATACTGTCTATCATGCATATGCCGCCAAAGGCATAAATAGTTTCATATTCCGGCCCCTCCAGCTTAAGCCCTGCGTGACGGCCGTTTAGGACAGTAGTCCTTCTACCGCATGCTATAAAGCATTTTGGGCAGGCATGAGGTTCAACTCTGCATTGCTTATGAAGAGCTTCAGCGCTGATGTTCGGCCATTTGTCATAGAATCCTTCAGACCAGTATTTTGTAGGAAAGGCTTTGGCCTTATTCATTATCTTGACCATACTTGGAGTTCCCCAGGATTTGTAGGTACGAACAGAAGGGCTGTCCTTTGCTTCTAAGGCTATTTGTTTTGAAAGCTTTATTACTTTTTTTTTGTCAAACAGAGACCTCCTTTTATCGCCTTTAAATACAATTGCCTTGAGCTTTTTTGAACCCATGACTGTTCCAACTCCTGTCCTTCCTGCAGAACGCCAGTAGTTGTTTTGAATGACCGCAAATCGGACAAGATTCTCCGCTGCCGGGCCGATTACTATGGAGCCGCATTTATCTTTATCCTGAGCCTTGTGCCCGAATCGTTTGTTTACTGTGTCTTCAGTTTCAAATGTGTCCAGACCCCAGATATCGCTGGCGTCATGAAAAACAGCTCCTTTGGGATGAATTTCAAGAACAGAGGGCCTGTCATTTTTTCCTGTTATAACTATGGCGTCAAAACCTGTTGAATCTATAGCTTCCGGGACTTTACCTCCGGCGTAGGACTCAGAGTAGAATCCTGTCTGGGGCGATTTGGTAAAAACTCCATACCTGCATGACCCCCATATAATGCTGCCTGTAACAGGTCCGGTTGCAAAAATCAGGCAGTTGGCAGAGGAAAGAGGATCTACGCCCTCAGGGTTCAGCTTATATAAAAAATATGAAGCCAGACCCTTTCCTCCCAGGTATTTAATGAAGATTTCATCCTTTATAGGGACAATACTATATTTTTTATTTGTAAGATCAATTTTCAGCAGTCTGCCGTAAAAACCGTCCATCATAATTTCCCGTCTTCAGTTGAATAATCTATAAATTAATCGTATTATCAGAAATTTGAAAACTCAAAAGTAACTTGTTGACAATTAGAGGTGGCGGGCACTTAAATTTAAAACGGCTGACTGTTTGAGCGTATTAGGAACGTGGACGAAATAACTTCCCCAACTATAAATCACAGCTTCAGGCCGCCTTTGTCCGGTCTCAAAGCACAAAAATATTGAAATAGCTCGCTATTCCTTCAACTTTTGTGATCTGAGATCGAACAAATTCGACCCAAATCTGTGCGCCTACTTGAGGAAGTTAATTCGTCCACGTTCCTTAGTGAGCATTAAGAAAAAAGAGGTGCTTTTGTATATTCTTGTTAAAAGGATAAACTCAAGTCATAAAGCTCGATTTTTCTGAGTGATATTAATACTCTTTTTTCTTTAGGCTCACTTATGCGCGAGTTTCAGACGTTCTTAAATTTAAATGCCCGCTGCCTCATGTTAATCTCATAATTGAGTTTTCAAATTTCTGATTATGAAAAGCAAAAAGACTCCGCCTTATTACACAATGGCTGTTATTAAGTAAAGTATTCAATATTGAATTTGAAAAATTTAAAAACTCCGTTCGCGAGAAATACTGGCCAGGATTTTTCCAATTAACGAGCATTCAAGACCAAAAGGAAGATAGCCCGCATAACCAAGAACAGGCATTTCGAACACTTGAAATCGTTGAACAAATGGAACGTTGTATATCCATTTTGCCAAGCTGAAGTAGTTCCACCCCGGAGATTGAGAAAATCGTATATTTTTTTCAAATCATTTGCATAGGTTTTGCAAAAAGGGATTTTATCTACTAAAAGGATATTTATCTTATATTTGTCAATATGTGTTAAAAGGGTGATCATTATGCCGCAATTAGCCATTTATATCGATGATAAGTTATTAAGGAAATTGAATAAAGCCATAAAGGTTTGAGGGAAATCGCGGTCTATCTGCAAAATTGAGGTTAACGAGATATAGATCAAGTTTTAAGTATCATAAACATTAATTTGGCGTGACCGTCCTTATCGTGGAGCAAAAAGTGTGTGAGGTGCTTGAAGTTTGCCATCATGTTTATTCGATAAAGCTGGGCAAAATTGCTTATTCCGGAAAGCCGGAAATTATCAAGAACGACAAGGATAAGCTGAGGGAGTTGTTTTTATGAAAGCAGCAAAAGATTATATTGTTTTTTCTCTGGATGTATCTTCTTTAAAGGAAGCAAAGCAATATATTGCGCTTCTTTCAGAATATGTTGGTATGTTCAAGGTAGGGCTTGAGCTGTTTATAAGCTCCGGGCCTGAAATTATTAAGATTATAAAGACTTCAGGAAAAGCTAAAATCTTTCTGGATCTTAAACTCCATGATATTCCTGCGACTGTTTCACGTGCAATGGCAAGTATTGCTGATTTAGGTGTTGATTTTGCGACTGTTCATTGTGGAGAAAATGAAGAAATGCTGGAAGCCGCTGTTGCTGGAAGCCGCGGGAAAGTAGGTGTGGTTGGTGTTACTGTTTTAACAAGCGTATCAGGAGAAGATATTGATGCTGCCGGCTTTCGTTCTGAATTTTCTTCAGATATATCCCTGCTGGTAATGAAAAGAGCGCAGATGGCTATGAAGGCTGGATGTGTGGGAGTCGTATGCTCTGGTCTTGAAGTAAAAATGATAAAGGAAAATTTTGGTACAGGTTTTGTTGCATTAACGCCAGGCATACGACCATTTTGGAAAGGGATGAACAAAGATGATCAGCAGCGTATAACTACTCCGGCCCAGGCAATTGAGAATGGATCAGATTATTTGATAATCGGCAGGCCCATCAGGGATGCAAAAAATCCTAAAGAAGCAGCCATTTATATTGCAGGGGAGATCAAGGCAATTATTTAGAGTTTCTTGCACATAAGATATATCATTCGTAACCGTTTACGGCTTGAAACTTGAACGCTTACTATCATTCTTTATCCAATCCAAAATCTGAGTGAAGGACACGAACCGCCAGTTCCGCATACTTTTCTTCAATTACACAGGATATCCTGATTTCTGAAGTGCTTATCAGTCTAATATTAATATTTTCACGGGCAAGAGTAGAGAACATTTTTGCTGCAACTCCGGAGTGGCTCTTCATGCCAACACCTGTAACAGATATCTTTGCGATATTTTCGGCTGACAATACCTCTTCTGCTTTAATTTTTTTGGCTATTTTTTTGGCTATTTCAAGTGCTCTATTGAAATCAGTTTTTGTAACTGTGAAGGTAAGATCGGTCAAACCTCCTGCCCTGGTATTTTGAATTATCATGTCAACAAGAATGCCTGACTCGGCAAGGGGAGAAAAAATTTTTGCTGCAATACCCGGCTGATCGGGAACTTTTTTCAGGGTTATACCTGCTTCATTTTTATTACAGGTTATGCCTGATACTACAAGATGTTCCATACCAGAATCTTCATTAACAACCATAGTTCCCTCCTCCTCACTGAAAGATGATCTAACATGCACTGGGATATTATATTTTTTTGCAAATTCAACCGAACGAATCTGTAGAACCTTGGCTCCAAGGCTCGACATTTCCAGCGTTTCATCATAGGATATTTTATCAAGTTTTCTTGCTTTCTTGCAAATATTTGGATCCGCAGTATAAATTCCGTCAACATCAGTATAAATTTCACATAGATCAGCCTTTATTGCTGTGGCTATTGCTACAGCAGATGTATCTGAGCCTCCGCGTCCAAGAGTCGTGATGTTTCCATCAGGGTCGCAACCCTGAAATCCGGCAACAACCACTATGTTGTTTTTTTCAATAAGTTCTTTTATACGGCTGGCTCCTATATCAACAATACGCGCACTACCAAAATTGCGGTTTGTTAAAACTTCTGCCTGATGTCCCAGCAATGATTCTGCATGGTAGTTCATCGATTTTAATGTTATGGCAAGAAGGGCTGCGGTGGTTTGCTCTCCTGTAGCAAGCAGAACATCAAGCTCACGCTTTTCGGGAAAGTCGGTAATCCGGCAGGCCATATCGAGAAGACCGTCTGTGATGCCGGCCATAGCCGAAAGGACTACAACTACATTATTTCCCTTGTCAAAGGTTTTTGCAACTCGTTTTGCGACATAGCGTATTCGCTCGAGATCAGCTACGGAAGTGCCCCCATATTTTTGAACAATTAATCCCATGTTTTCTCCCTATCAGATTTTCCCCTCTAAGTCCATGCGCAGTCATGCTAATTTTTCGTGATTCATTATTCAATATATCTATATGAATTGCCAAATATTCCGGAAGAAAATTTTTCGGAAGTTTATCTGCCCATTCGATAGCTACGATTCCGTCACTGCGGAGTATTTCGTAAAGGCCGATATCATCAAAATCAGCATAATTTTCTATGCGATAAAGGTCAACATGAAACAAATGATATTTACCGGGATATTCGTTTATCAAAGTGTAGGTTGGGCTTGTTATGTAATAATTATCAGGGACATCAAGACCTTTAGCCAACCCTTGAACAAATGTAGTTTTTCCGCTTCCAAGATCACCGGTTAAGGCTAAAACGGTTCCTGAATCAAGGTGTTTTCCTGTTTTTTCTCCAAGAGCCCGGGTTTCTTCAAGAGAATTGGTTATTATTTGGACTTGTTTGTTAATCATTAATAAAATGCTGTATCCGCCCTGGTATGGCGTTCATAACTTCCGTTGCCAGAAAACCAAAGGGAGCTATATTTTTTTGCAGCGTATCAGCGGCAGCTCCGTGTAAATAAACGCCCGCATGAGTGGCTGATTCAGGAGAATAACCCTGTGCAACAAAGCCTGCAATAATTCCGGTCAGCACATCCCCCATGCCGCCGGAAGCCATTCCCGGATTGCCGGTGGGGTTGATTAAGACTTTTCCATCAGGGTGGGCAATTACAGTTCTTGCTCCTTTAAGAACAACATGAACTTTAAATTTTTTTGCAAAATTCCTGGCGCAATTTATCCGATCATTCTGAATAAAGCTTACAGGTCTGCCTATTAATCTTGACATTTCTCCAGGATGCGGGGTCAATATAACCGGTTGCTTCAAGTTTTTTAGTATATTGATGTTATCAATAAGGTTATTTAAACCGTCCGCATCAATTACAATCGGCAGACCGCATTCCTGAATAATCCGAATAACAAGATTTTTAGTGCCGGAAGCGGTTCCAAGTCCCGGCCCAACAGCAAGGCACTTTTTGCCGGCAATCAGATCCATAATTTCGTTAAATGACGATTCATCAAGTATGTCGCCTTCGGCTTCAGGAAGAGGACACGTCATTACTTCAAGAACCTGACTTTCTAAAACAGGGTTTAAACTTTTTGGTATTCCGAGAGTTACAAGTCCTGCGCCTGAACGCATTGCAGATATCGCCGTCATAGCTGCTGCGCCGGTTTTGCCGGTTGAACCTGCTATAATCAAGAGATGGCCCGCATTGCCTTTATGGGCTTCAGGTGATCTTTTTTGCAGCGCAGCCCTGACCAGCTCGGATGTAAGAAGAAATTGTCCTGGCTCCACACTTTTGGCAATATAGTTAGGTATGCCAATATCTACTATTTCGAGATTTCCGGTATAAGTTGCTCCGGGAAAGATTAAATGACCTGTTTTGGCAAATGCAAAGGTCGCTGTTGTATGTGCCTGGATGCAAATGCCGCAAGGCCGCCCTGTGTCTGCATTAAGCCCGGAGGGTATATCTACTGCAAAAACAGGTTTCTTTAAGCTGTTAATAAACTCGATAATTTTTCGGAAATATCCTTTGACATCTGATTTTAGTCCGGTTCCAAGTATGGCATCAATCCATATATCCTGATGAAGCATAGAAGTTTTGTGCTTTGAAAAGGATTTTTGGTCCGGCATTTCTATTACGGAAATATCGAGCGGGGCTAAAATATTTAAGTTTTCAGCAGCATCCCCTTTAACCACAGTTTTTTCGGCAAGGAGATATACGGTCACGCTCACGCCTTTTTGAGAAAGATATCTGGCCATTACAAAACCGTCCCCGCCGTTATTCCCGCGTCCGGCTACAATGCCGACCTTTTTGTTAATAAGACCTTTAAATTGTCTTAATAGTATTCGTGTTGCACCCAGGCCGGCATTTTCCATAAGGACTCTGCCTGGAAGACCATATGATTCAATGGTCTGTCTATCCATTTCCTGCATTTCACCAGCAGTTACAAGATACATGTTATGCTCCATCAAAGTTCTTTAATAAGCGCCGACATTTCTTTGACAGCTCTTTCCATTCCAACAAGCACAGCTCTTGAGACTATGCTGTGGCCTATGCTGAATTCATCAATTTCATACAGGCCGTTGAAAGCCTTTATGGTATTGTAACATATCCCATGACCGGCATTTATTTTTAGCTTCAGTTTGTGGGATAGTTTAACAGCATCAACAATTTTGTCAAAAGCCTGATCCCTTTTTTGGGGTGTTGTTGCGTCACAAAAAGTTCCTGTATGAATTTCAACAGTTGAGGCATTTATCTTATACGCGAATTTGATTTGTTCAGGTGCCGGATCTATGAAAATACTTACAGGAATACCATTGTCCTGGAGTGAGCCAACGGTTTCAGCAATTGAGTTTTTGTGGACAAAAAGATCCAGTCCTCCTTCGGTTGTAAGTTCTTCCTTTTTTTCAGGTACGAGTGTTACAAGATCAGGCTTTATATCAAGAGCTATCCCAACCATTTCAGAAGTTGAAGCCATTTCCAGGATAAGTTTGGTCTGAACGACTTTTCGCAAAATCCTGACATCCCGATCCTGTATGTGGCGCCTGTCTTTCCTCAAATGAACAACAATTCCATCCGCTCCGGCCAGTTCAGCCAGCACAGCAGCCGCCACAGGTTCCGGGTAGCTGACCTTTCTGGCTTCTCTTAAAGTAGCAATGTGATCAACATTTACAGCTAATCCTGCCATTATTGAACCCTCCCTATTATGAAATTAGTAGGGGCGATCCTTGTGATCGCCCTGATTAGGGCGAATACAAAGATCGCCCTGATTAGGGCGATCACAAGGATCGCCCCTACTGTTATATTTTTTCTATCAACTTTATAAGTTCTTCACTCTTTTTTTCCATCTTAAGAGCTTCTTGCTCCGTTGTTTCATGATCATAACCAAACAGGTGAAGAATTCCGTGAATCAAAAGCTGTATAAAACGTTCTTCCACACTGATTCCAGCATTTACTCCTTCTTGATAAGCGGTTTCAACAGATATAACCACATCGCCCAACAATTGAGGCGAGATGTTTGCAAATTTGCCCTCCCGCATGGGGAAGGCTATGACATTGGTAGGGCAATATCGATTGAAATATTGTTTGTTTAGAGCCTCTATCAGGGGATCATTAACGATCAGGATGGAAAGTTCTCCATCAGGACAGTCCAAGGCGTTTAAGATGGCCTGAGCCTTTTTCTGCATCATTTCCGGAGAAATTTTTTGTTCTTTTTGCCTGTTGTCTATCAGGACTTTCATCTTTAACCTTTCCATTTTTAGAATAGGATTTTTCAGGATAATCTATGCGGTGGTGATGTATTCCGCTTAATATTCTATTAAAAGTTTTCGCTATCTTATGCAAATCTTTTAATGTTAATTCGCAATTGTTAATCTGTCCATCAGAAAAAACTTTGTTTATAAGGTTTTGTACAAGGCCTTGAATCCTTGATGGCGTAGGATTATCCAGAGTCCTTGAGGCAGCTTCAACAACATCTGCCAGCATGACAAGTCCGGCTTCCTTTGTCTGAGGTTTTGGGCCGGGGTATCTGAAATCATCGACTTTTACAGCATCTTCGCCTTTTTGTTTCTTTGCTTTTTCATAAAAGTAAGCGATCAGGTTTGTACCATGATGTTGCCTGATAGTGTCGATTATGACTTGGCCAAGTTTATTTTGTTTTGCCATCTCAACACCTTCTTTTACATGAGCAACTAATATATGTTTTGACATGGAAGGAGCGAGTTTATCGTGTTTGTTTCTGCCGTTTTTCTGGTTTTCGATAAAATACAAAGGTTTCTTTATTTTGCCGATATCGTGATAATAGCCGCAAGTTTTGGCAAGCAAAGGGTTTGCACCAATTTCAGCGGCAGCAGCTTCAACCATATTGCCTACAATAACGGAATGGTGATAGGTACCGGGAGCCTCTATCATTAGCCGGCGAAGAATCGGTCTTTCGAGATTTGCAAGTTCAAGAAGCGTGATATCTGTTGTATAGCCAAATGCTATTTCTATAAGAGGGGCAATACCTGTTGTAACGATTCCGGCTACGATACCACCCATAAAGGCAAAAGCCCAGACCTCCAGTATTTTAAAGTCTACAAAACCTGAAATATAAAAAGAGATCGCAGTTGAAAGCACTGCATTAAGCAATCCAAGCTTTAAGCCCGTTTTAATAAACACTTTACGTTCCGTGCAATTTTGGATCCAGTAAGCTGCCATTGCGCTGTTAAGCAGGAAATAGATAAAAATTTCAAATCTGTTTTGAAAAATTAGTGTTGTGCATGCAGCAGCCACCATAGCAAAGGGTATTGCTATATTGAAGCATAGCAACAAACATATGGTCATGGCACCAGAGGCAATTGGAATACTGAAAATAATTGATGAAGGAGAAATTCCAAAACTCGAATTTTGGTTCAGTGCTTCGGATAATGGTGCGAATAGTCTGGCAAACAATAAAATGATTATAAGCATACAGGCCATAACCATTAAATTTTTATTATGATTGCGCGCAAATCGGCTGTTATGCTTAATGTGAAGGATGTAAGTTAAGATAAGCAGGCACAGTATTATCATTGCCGCACCAATACTTATTGCCAGAATACGTTCTTTTTTTGTTTGCGTCTGCAGATTTTTGAGCTTTAAAAGCTGAACTTTTGTAATTATTTCTCCTTCGCGGAGGAGCATTTCTCCTGTTTTTATTTTGTAAATAACCGGCTTGATTTCTGCAGCAGCTCTTTTTTTTCGTTCTTCGGTTTCATTTGTGTTTTGAGTTATATTTGGCTGTATTAGCTTTTGGACAAAATCTACAATAATGTTGACCAAATTGTAGTTCATGTCTTTGAGCATGGGCTGACCAACAATTCTTACCATTGTTTTCGCCTGGTCAAGACCATATAATGACTTAAGATCATAAACGACTTTTTCAGTCATTGTTTCAACATCCCTTAATATTATTCCTTTATCTGATTCTTTAAGAAGAATATCTTTGTTAATAACAACTCCATTATTTATTATCTCTGTTAGAATTCTGGAAATAAGATCGGCGATATTGTTTGAAAATTTTTCTTCTATAAGAATTTTATATGCATCATCGCTTACCGTGATGCCGATTGCTTCCTCAAAGCTCTCTTTGAGCTGCCGGAGTTTTTCATTTAATGATAACGGTTTTATCTCTTTATTTGATGAAGCATTGCCTTGATTTTCTTTGTATGCTTCGAAAATATCAGCCATTTCAGCAAAAACTTGTTTTACATTCCGGCTAAGTTTTACGCTAAGAGACGCATTGTTATCGTAAACAGTTAAAACCTCTTCAGCAGCCTTTTTACGGTTTTCCTCTTCAGCTTCTTCATCTTCAATAAGAAAATATTTGGGTGCTTTAATATCTCTTTCAGCAACATCTCCTAACTTATAGGAATGTTTTGTTATTATAAGAGTCGGATAAAGGATAATGGTAAATATTATGGTGAAACCTATTAGAATGAACCATCTGATAGATTTGCTTGAGGCAAAAAAATTTTTAATTGCTTTATTCTTTTTTTCTATGTTCATAAGGGATTTATTGTGTTATTTTTTTACTTGCTTCCAGCTCTTCATACGCATTGATAATTTTCTGAACTAATTTATGCCTAACCACATCTGTTTTTGAGAAAAAAACAAACTCTATTCCATCTATTCCCTGTAAAATATTTTTTGTTTCTATGAGTCCGGAAGATTTATTAACCGGAAGATCTGTCTGGGTAATATCGCCGGTTATTACGGTCTTGGAGTTAAAGCCTATTCGGGTCAGGAACATCTTCATCTGTTCAGACGTTGTATTTTGTGCTTCATCTAAAATAATAAAAGCATCATTTAATGTTCTTCCACGCATAAAAGCAAGGGGTGCTACTTCTATAATTCCTTGATGCATGAGATTGGAAACCTTTTCAAAACGCATCATATCGTGAAGCGCATCATAAAGAGGTCTTAGATACGGATCAACCTTTTCCGTCAGGTCCCCGGGCAAAAAGCCCAGAGTCTCACCAGCCTCAACCGCCGGCCTCGTGAGAATTATTCGGTTTATCTGTTTTTTTGAAAGAGCTGAAACAGCCATAGCCATAGCCAAATATGTTTTGCCTGTTCCCGCAGGCCCTATTCCAAAAACCATATCATAATTGCGGATAGCATCAATATATTCTTTTTGAGAGCGATTTTTGGGTGTAATAAAGCGCTTTTTTGATGCAATGAACACTTTATCCAGAAAAATATCTTTAAGCTTGATATTATCATCAGAACAAAGAGCTCTTACCGCATAATCAATATCGCTGGGATAGACAGGAAGTTTTTCCTTTAAAAGGCCGTAAAGCTGATTTAGTATATTTTTGGCCAGGTTTGTTGCAATGCTGTCGCCCTGAATAATAACAGTGCTGCCTCTTGCGTGGATTGTAATGCCCACAGCTTCAGCAATTTTTTGAAGATTATGGTTATGTTCGCCGAAAAGCTGTTTTGTCAGATCTATATCTGAGAAAGTCAGTTTTATCTTCTTATTGATTGAGTTTTCATCCATAGGGCTTATAACCTATCATAACTTTTTCAGATAATGCAAACTGCATCTTGTGGCTAATTGCCTTCAAATAAAAACACCTTGACTCATAAAATCCGCTTTGTTATTTTAAAAAAACTTATAATTTTTAGTTCAATTATTTTTTGCATTTAAAAACGTGTTAAAATAAATAGTTGTCTTTTTGTTGCTATTTTACTTTAAAGGAACGCTATGAATAAGTTTGATATTTTGATTGTAATTGTTTTTGGATTTTGCCTGATAAGAGGTTTTTTTAGAGGGTTTATCAAGGAAATGTCTTCGATAGTTGGTGTTTTAGGAGGATTCTATGCAGCTTATACTTATTACCTGGAAGTTGCAAGACCACTATCAGGATGGATTTCAGATAAATCGTACCTTCATATAATTAGCTTTTTGATTATTTTTTGCATAGTTTTCCTTATTATCAGCATTCTTGGTGTAGTAATCAAGTATATTCTAAATATTGCATTTTTAGGCTGGTTTGATCGTATTTGCGGAGCTGGATTTGGGATAATTAAGGCAACATTAATGGTTTCTGTTTTGTTGATAGCTTTTACCGCCTTCCTCCCAAAGGGGGCACCGATAGTCAAAGACTCTATTCTTTCCCCCCATGTTTCATTTTTTTCTGAAAAGATGGCTAAAGTAATTCCTGAAGATATGAAACATCAGTTTGTATCTAAAATTGAGGAATTAAAAAAGGCCTGGAAGAAAAGCTAACTATCCCCCCTGATTAGTGCCTGACCGAAAAGTTTTTTTTAATGCTGGCAATAGTTTCAGCTTATTTACCGATGTGAAGATTTGTGAAAAAGCCATTAGCTCTTAGCTGAATGTGTTATCTGTTTGATTTTTTAAGCTAAAGGCTAATTGCTAAAAGCTAACTGCTAAAAGCTAACTGCTAAAATTTTTAAGGGATAAGTTTGGGAATAAATGCTTTAAATAAACTTATTGACACGTTAAGAGGGGAAAACGGATGCCCATGGGATAAAAAGCAGACACCCCGTTCCATGTCGGTTTATCTTGTAGAAGAGATATATGAGCTTTTAGAAGCAATTGAATCAGGAAATACCGATGATATCTGCGAAGAACTGGGAGATGTTTTGTTCCATATTCTATTTATAGCCAAGCTGTTTCAGGAGATGGGCTCTTTTAATATAGAAGACGCTGCTTCTGTAAATAAAGAAAAAATGATACGTCGTCATCCTCATGTTTTTGGTGATAGTAAGGTCAGCCGCTCTGATGATTTAAGAAAACAGTGGCACCGGATTAAGATGAATGAAAAAACACATAGTGGAAATAAATCGATATTGGATTCTATCCCTTCAGGCCTTCCCGCTTTGAGGCGTGCTTACAGGATTTCAGAGCGCGCAGCAAGGGTGGGATTTGACTGGGATAATATTTCAGGTGTTATGCAGAAAGTTGAGGAGGAATGGTCTGAATTAAAGACCGAATTAAATAAATCAGGTAAAAATCAGGAAAGTTCGGCAATAGAAATCGGAGATGTTATCTTTACCCTTGTAAATGTAGCCAGATTTGCGCGCGTTCATCCTGAAAATGCTCTGGCGGATTCCATTAAAAAATTTGAAAATCGTTTTAAATATATGGAGAAAGTTATATTAAAAAACGGGAGAAAAATAGAATCTGTTTCTCAGGGTGAAATGAATAAATTATGGGAAGAAGCCAAAAGAAAAGGTAACGGTTCAGCCACTAAATAAAAAGAGTGTTCATTAATATGATTGCTATTATAGACTATGATGCGGGCAACCTTGCAAGTGTGGAACGGGCTGTTTCATATTTAGGGTTTAAGTGCATTGTTACAAATAACATGAAAACAATAGACAGTTCGGAGCGGATAATATTCCCCGGAGTCGGCGCCGCCGGTGCTGCTATGGACAGTTTGAAACGTCTTGGACTGGATTCACCTATAAAACAGGCGGTTATTGACGGCAAACCAATACTTGGCATATGTCTCGGCACTCAGATAATCATGGAATATAGCGAAGAAAATGAAACACCTTGTCTTAAGATAATAGATGGATTTGTTAAGGCATTTCCGCTGGATATTAAATCTAAAGATGGCAGCCGGTTAAAAATTCCTCACATGGGGTGGAACGGCTTGGAAAACATTAAAAAACATCCGGTTCTTTCGGATTTGCATGAGGATGATGAATTCTACTTTGTTCATGGATACTATCCAAATCCAAACGATTCAGAACATATTCTGGCTACAACGGATTACGGAATTTCTTTTGCATCGGTTATTGGATTCAATAACATAATTGCCACCCAGTTTCATCCTGAAAAAAGCGGGAGACCCGGGCTGTCTTTGCTGAAGAATTTTTGTATGTGGAGTCCAGGTTAATCTCATATCTGAGTTTTCAAATTTCTGTTAATAGAATTAAATGACACATAAAAATGAGTTTGTAGATTTCTGATAATGCTGTAGGAAAAAGATATGTTAAGTAAGCGCATAATCCCATGCCTTGACGTTCGTGAAGGAAGGACAACAAAAGGCATACGTTTTGAGAATAATGTGGATATTGGAAATCCCGTTGAAATGGCATCTTTCTACTATGAAGCCGGTGCAGACGAGATTGTTTTTTACGATATTACCGCATCTCACGAAAAAAGAAATATCATGATTGATGTGGTAAGACGTGTGGCTGAAACAATATTTATACCTTTCTCAGTGGGCGGAGGGATACGTGACGTAGATGACATGAGAAATGTACTGTTGGCCGGGGCTGAAAAGGTAAGCGTTAATTCAGCGGCAGTTAAAAACCATGAAATTATATCTAAAGGAGCTGAAATTTTTGGAAGCCAGTGCATAGTCCTTGGTATGGATGTAAAATATGTTGGGGAAAGTGTAAAAATTCCTTCTGGTTATGAAATAGTAATCAATGGGGGAAGAAAGTATATGGGTATTGATGCGCTGAAATGGGCAGTTGAAGCACAAGAACTTGGGGCCGGAGAAATTTGTTTAAATTCTATAGATGCAGATGGAACTCAGGATGGTTATGAGCTGAAACTGACCTCTCTTATTTCAGAGAATGTTAGTATCCCTGTAATCGCATCAGGGGGTGCCGGAAAACCCGAGCATCTTCGCGAAGTTTTGACTAAAGGAAAAGCCGATGCGGCGCTTATTGCGTCAATGGTTCATTATGGCACATACACTGTTTCAGAGATTAAAACATACCTGGATTCATGTGGTGTAAAGGTTCGAAAAAGCTGGTGATTGGCATACTATAGACTTTCAGATAATTCATTTTTTTTAACCACTTGTTCGAGCTGTTTGATCAATACGCTGCCATCTGATATTAAAAGCCTGCCGGAATTTTTTTCATCTTTATTATCAATTGTATTGAAAACAAATTCATTTTCTTCTTCGGTATATTCAGGGCCGGGTTTTTTTAATTTAAAACTAATTTCACCCCCAACTTTTTTTTAATTCCTGAACGAATGACTCTATCAAAAATTTCATCAGCAACTTTTTTGATGATTGCCTGACGCTTTCCGTCAGATGCTTTATTGATTCCTTTTATAGTTGGTTTTTGTTCCTGAAATTTATTTTGCTCAAAAGTTTTACGTGTGAGCTGTTCGCTTAATACTTTGAGAACATTATGTATTTTATAAGAAGGTATGTGCATATTTATCTTCTAATTTATAATCTAGGGCTCCATCCAGCATAACTGATTTAATGACAAGCATAGGCCGAATAATATATTCTGATAAAGCTCCTATGGCTTTCAAAGGCAATTTCCGGCAGATCGTTATAATTAAAATAAGCTGCATCAGATGCATCGTCGCCTGCTTTAAGGATACCATTATAATTTTTTATAAGATAACCGACCATAAGAACGCTATGATATCTTGGGCTGATATTTGTTGTAACGCCCAGAAGCATCTCGATTTTACCTGAAAGGCTGGTTTCTTCTTTCAGTTCTCTTAAAGCGCCCTGTTCGGGCGTCTCGCCAAGCTCAATAAATCCCCCGGGCAGACACCAGAAGCCAATTTTTGGCTCTACGCTTCTTTTAACGAGCAATATTCTTTCCTTATTATCAACCACGACAAGGCAGGAAGCAGGCACCGGATTTTCGTAAATGGCTTCATTGCATTTTTTGCAGAAAAGGCGAATGGTTCCTTGTAATAGCTTTTCAGAAAGCTTTGCCCCGCAAAAATGACAAAAAGATTTTTTTTGCATCTTAATCGTCAAGATTTCCCTTAGATCCTTTGTCGGTGATAATAGATTTTGCTTTTTTAACAATTTTTTCCTGTGTCCATTCAACTGGATCTTCAAGTCTTTTTGTTTTTGGGCCCGGATAGTAAGTCCCGGAATCAAGTATGGAGCTTATAACAATAGGAGCTGTATCCTGTGCATTCAATACATTTACAAGCATTTTATATATAAATTCTTCGACTCGTTTTGACATTCTTTCTTTTATCTCTTTTGGCTGTCCAAGCAGCCTGTTTTCAAACGGCAGGTTAAGCTTCTTGTAATTCCCCCCTTTAATCCCTTTTGAGTCAGCATAGGCAACTATTTCAGACCATATATTTTCAGTGACGCCTTCGCCTTTTACCTTGATAAACTTGCCCTCATTATCAAGCCTGGCATTTCCGTAATCATTAACCTCCAGACCCCATGAAATCATTTGAAGAGCTGTAGCCACATTTGCTTTGGTGGTTCTGGTTTTAGCTGCTATCTCTCTCAACCTCTCAGAGCTGTTTCCGGATGTTCCATGCTGTGCACCAGACATGTTGTATTTTGCTAAAGCTTCGTGGATTTCAGCAGTCAGGTTTACTTGAATTCCCTGGTCGCTTGCCTCTATACCATGAGTTGTTCCGTTATTTAATGCTATCCAGTCAGGGAAAATATTATTGGCATTTAGGCCCTGTATGAGAAACAAAGCTTCATCCACTGTTGAAAGGCCTTCTTTGCCCTTAATTTCACCAACCTCTGTTTCAAGGCCTGCCCATTCGGGGATAAATGGAGTTAGCTCAATGTTCGCAATAAGATTCTTGTCATCAGGCAGGTGTGAAGCATCTATTGCAATAGATGTAATTCCTGCTTCAAATAACGTAGGGATTTCTGTTTTTGCCTCTTCAATATCTTCATCTTTTTTTATGCCATAGTGATCTGCGTGCAAAGCTACCGGTATCGTGATATTCATTTCATTGCACAGAGCGTCAACAATCCTGGCAATGTTCCAGTAATTTACTGCACAATAGGCATTTGCGCCACCTTCTGACTTGGCGATTTCAATGATAATGGGCGAATTTGCGCGCTGAGCGGCCTTAAGAGCTCCACGTATCACAAAATAATTTCTGCCATTAGCAGCCATTGAGATCGCTTTACCCTTTGTAATCATAGCTCTGTCTATAAACTTTCCACTAACGATTAATGCTTTTGAATTGGGGAAAAGCTTTACTACGTTTGGCGGACGGCCAATTTTAAGAGCCTTTTCAAAATCAATTGAATTGTTGACTTTATTATTTGACATGGCTTAACCTCCTTTTAACTTACATATTACGTACCAAAAAATGTCAAAACTCATTTGGTTTAAGTTTTATGAAAAATTATGACGTATCAATATTCCTACATAATACGTAAGGAATATGACTAACACGGCAATAGAGATATGTTCCATTACTACCTTCCATGGATTTACCCCGCGTTCATTTGCAACGTAAATACTGAAAACACTCAACAGAAGAAGTCCCCATACTATGCTGACAACAATTGCCTGTTTAAGAGAGAAAATCAACATCGGCAACAGGAAGGTTATTGCAAAAACGAATTTAGAAAACAGAGTTGAAAGTGTGGCTTCCCATATTTCTATAGTCGGATGTTTTTTTGATTCCTCGGCAATATGAACACCAAGGGCATCAGATAACGCATCGGCAACAGCTATTGTCAATATGCCGCCTATGATAACTTCCCTTGAGTGAGCACCGGAGTATAACCCAATAATTAAACCAAGAGTCGTAATTATACCGGATGTCAGGCCAAATCCGAATCCGCTTTTTATGGAACGTTTTAAACTCACGCAAATCCTTAGGGTTCAGGGTTCACCGTTCAGGGTTAACTTTCTTTCGTTGGCCTTGGCTCATAGGCCGGCATCATGCCTTCTCTATTTGAAATTTTATTTTTAATCTATAGTCCTTTTTAGATGTGAAAATCAATAATTATATATTATACCTAAATTAAGCGATTTTTTACTCGACCTGCACCAATCTCTTGCGCATCAAGGACTTGCGAAAAGTCTCGACATATCCATTGGTATGCCTGCGCTTTTCACAAACCTTGCTGCATCAAGATCTTAGCACATTTCTTCGCAAAAAATCGCTCAACTTAGTTGCAAATAGAGTAATTCATTGTTAAGCTGTCATGCAAATTTACTTTAGGAGTAACTGATTATGAAAAAATTGAAAATAGAGTTAGTAGTGGCTGTATTTATTTTTTTTATTTCATCAGGCGCAGCTTTTGCGAATCAGTCCTCGGTTTCACTGGAAGCTCCAAATTCAGTTGAAAGAGGAACTGAAATCACAATAAAAGTCCATGTTACACACAGCGCCAATAATTATTTTCATTATACAAAATGGGTTTCTATAAAGGTTAATGGTAAAGAAATAGCAAGATGGGACTATGGTAAGTATAAGTATAAAAGACCTAAAGCTAAAAATTTTACCAAGGAAATTAAATACATAGTAACTGATGACGTAATAATTCAAGCTGAAGCAAGCTGTAATATCCACGGAAGCAAAAAAAAGGCGACAAAAAAGGTTTTTATAAAATAAACTAGCCTTCAGGAGGTCTATTTATGAAGATCGGCGGATTGTCGATTATCTTGATTCTCGGAATTTGCAATTTTATTTTACTTGTTTTTCAGCTTGGAACAGGTCTGCGTTTAATTAAGGTATCGTTTGGAATTCACAAAAAAACAGGAATTATTTTATTTGTCTGCGCTTTTCTACATGGCATTCTTGCATTTTTTACACGCTGATCTAAATAAATCGCAGGTGAGTTAGAAAATAAGGGGCGGTCTAATTACCACCCCTTATTTCATTTAGCATCATGCAGCCTCCCAGCACTGCGGCTCAATTAAGATGATGCGGAAGGTTTCTTTTCCAATTCCTCAATTCGTTTATTGATAGTATCCAATGATTTTTTCATGTAATTGGCGTCAGCCTTTAGCATGTCTATCTCATCGGATGCGTCCGCCGGATAGGCCGGGCCAACAGCAGGCGGATACCATTCGTACCCTCTGCCAAAACCGCGCCCCCAACCCCGGTCCGGGCCGAATCCACCTCGAAATCCGCGTCTTAGCCCTAGACCTCTACCATAGCTAAAGCCTTCAGTAAACCTGGGATTGTATCCCGCATTTGCAGAATTACAAAGGCCCCTGGCTCCGCCGGTCATGGGACCGGCACCCATCGGACCTGTTCGATCAAATCCTGGCATAGTATTACCTCCTCAATGTAATTTTATTTGGGATTGAATGATTACCTTTTACCGTCCGCTACCGCGGCCTTGTCCCGCACCTCTGCCTTTTCCATGACCTCGGCCGGCACTTCTGCCTGCTCTCTGTCCCCCGCCGGTTCCCATACCGCCTTGACTCTGTGGCGCAGGGGTTCCGCCCTTAGGACTGCATTTCCCACGGCCTTGTCCCGTCTTCGGGCCCTGGCCCTGGGGACCTGTTCTATCTCTTTGTGGCATATAGCTCACCTCCTTCCATGCCCTCTTCCGCCTTTTCTGTGTCGACGCCCGCCCATGCCGCGAAATTCATATGCACCGCCCCCGATTTTCAGGGCTTTTCCGGTAACCAGGGCTTCTGCTACGATGCTGCGGGCATTGGCAAGAATTCGGCCGTAGGTATGCCGGGATACCTCCATCATATTTGCGGCCGTTTCCTGGTCCAGGTGTTCAAAATCGCTCAGCCTAATGGCTTCCAGTTCTTCCACTGACATAAAAATCTCGCCGATAACGGTCACTCCCTGAGGAACAAAAGCAGCGATGGCCGGATAGGCGGATACAAATCTGGGCTTTTTGGGTCTGGGCATTGAAT
>Ga0255426_10036_pt1 | contig 27144 bp, 20 predicted proteins | sample ANMaggSeSYBR02J9_FD_182666 | JGI IMG/M metagenome (GOLD analysis project Ga0255426, IMG submission 182666) | Sediment cell enrichment communities from methane seep in Santa Monica Basin, California, United Staets - ANME aggregate JGI... | ecosystem: Environmental > Aquatic > Marine > Cold seeps >...
CTGTATAACCAAAATGACAGAAAAAGTCCAGTACTTTTTATAGCAAGCCTCTTAATTTATATAACAGGTCAGTTGACAGGTGCTATCTTTATTACGACCATATCATTGATACCTTTCATTCTAGGTATTGTCCTTTTCTTTAAAGGTATGAAAATAATGCGTGCGGTTGCATTTCCTGTCATCTTTCTTATATTTGCCATACCACTACCTGGTCTTGCGAATGTGACACTTACCCTTCAGGGCATCTCAACTATACTTGCAACACAGATGGCTCAGTTTTTAGGTGTTACATGCAGCAACGAAGGTTGCCAGATTTTTATGAGTGATATAATATTCGAGATCGCTCCTGCCTGCAGCGGACTCAATTCGATCATATCACTCTATACGATAGTGGCACTGCTCAGCTATCTCATTCCTGACCCGCTGATGGATAAGTTCATAATATTTGCAGCAGTCTTACCTTTAGCCATATTTGCCAATGGATTCAGAATCACTTTGACGCTTATTATAGCATCATATTATGGCCTTGATATAGGTATGAATTACTTTCATGATTGGGGTGGGATTACCTTCTATATTATTGCATTAGCTTCAATATTTGTACTTCTGGGGTGTATACATTGGATGAGAAAGACCAGTATAAAGCAATAGCAGCAACACTCCTACTGGTAATTTTAATAATAGTCCTTTTGTCTCCACCCGAGGTACTCTTACAGCGCGGGGTGATCGTAGATACAACCTCATCATATACTTCAAGTGAAAAAGAATGGGTCAAAACAAGAATGGCTCTGGGCAGTAATGAAATTATTGAAGAGCTGCCGATTGATATTAATATATGGCAAGGATATGAAATCGAGATCAAACAGAATATAATAGATGCACTTAACCCTGATATGATGATACAACGTGCATATTACAACCCAAAAGTCTCAAAACCGGTATGGCTGATGATTATACGTGCTCATAATACATCGGCATTTCATGATCCAAAAGTATGCTACCGTGGTTCCGGCTGGAGTGTTGTGAATGAGGAACAATGTGAAATATCATTAAACGGCTCTGTATGGGCTACTGATACATTATATAAAGGAAATGAGGATATTAGCATTTCGGTAAATGAACTTCTTATTGAGAAAGATGGTGGGGAAAGACTCATCAAGTACTTTTATCTTAAGGAACTGTTATTTGCAAGCTCACCTGGTTCGATCACTATCGTACGTGCGGAGATGAATGTGAATGATCTCGATAATACCAGTCAATTGATCGATAATTTCTATAGTGAGATGCTTCCGTATTTATTTATGCCTGTTATAGGAGGTGGGGATTCGCTGGGTGTTGTTATATATAAAGAATTTGGTATTATGGGAGCACTAATGGAAGTGATGATTATTATAGTTGTGCTTGGATATATAGGGTATTTAATTAAGAAGAAAGCAGTGGATTAAAATACAATTATAAACGAATAAAAATGCAACATCATCGATTTTCGTCAGCTGTTTATATTCCATCAAAATCTACCATTTTGCATCAAAACAAATATAAAAATAAGTATATTTATATACCATAGGAATTATCAATACATAAATTAAATCCTGCTACAAGTACTAAAACACACAAAATAGTAGTACACCAGTGTCAAAAAGAACAAAACATCCTGAGATAAAAAATGAGCACTGCAATCATCCTCGGAACCAGGCCCGAGATCATTAAGCTCTCACCGGTCATACGTGAGTGTGAACAAAATAACCTGGACTTTTTTATTATCCATACAGGCCAGCATTATTCTTATGAGATGGATAGGGTATTCTTCGAGCAGCTCGGACTGCCGGATGCTAAATATAATCTTGATATCGGCTCTGGTCCGCATGCAGAGCAGACAGGAAAAATGCTTATCGAGATTGGAAAGGTGCTTATGGAAGAGCGGCCCGGTATAGTGCTGGTGCAGGGTGATACCAATACGGTGCTGGCAGGTGCGCTGGCTGCTTCGAAGATGGGAATCAGGGTAGGACATGTGGAGGCGGGATTGAAGGATGTGATGGTCAACAACCCGATAAAAGAGATATGCCAGATGAATGATTATGCAAATTGAGATGACATAAAAAAAGTGCCGAATTTTAATGGCATTGTTGATGGAAATTAAGTGAAAATGTAGTGCTAATTTATGAAACAAAATAAAACCAAGATTACGATAGTAGCCATTTTAGCTGCTTATAATCTAGAGAATTCAATTGCAGACATTGTAATAAGAACAAAAAAATATGTTGATTATGTTATTGTTGTAACGGATGGTTCGAATGACTTAACATATAAAATTGCAAGCCAAAATGGTGCAATAGTCCCAAAACCAACACATCAAAGGGGGAAAGGGTTTGCTGTAATTAAAGGAATTAAAGTAAGTAAAAATTACAATCCAGATATAATAATTTTAATGGATGCAGATAGTCAACATTTACCTGAAGAAATCCCCATTTTATTAGAGTCAATTTTAACAAGAAATCTTGATATGGTTGTAGGTTCAAGGATGCTTGGAAATCTAAAAACATCTACAATAAATAAATTTGGAAATTTCGGTTTGAAAATCATTTCTTTTATTGTGACTGGGAAATGGTTAACGGATACTGAATCTGGATTCAGGGCATTTAATGCTAAAAAATTATATCAACTTAATTTAAAGAGCATTGGATATGAAATTGAGAGTGAATTACTTTTAAAGGCTTTGCATAATAATTTTACACTAAAAGAAGTTCCAATAACAGTCCCAATTGCAGTTCCAGGTGTAACTGTAATTGACGGATTAAAAATGGGAATCTATAAAATAACTATGGGTTTTAAATTGAAATTTGGAATATTAAATAAGAAGGGGAAGATAGATGAATATACAAATTGATTCAATAAGTATTTCGCCTTTTGCTGAAAAATTTTCTATACCTTTAGATGATGAAAACACTGAAGAAATAGATGAGTTAGTAGAAATTACCAATGAACAAAAAAGACTAGGGAGAAAAATAGTAGCTATTCAAGGGTTAGGATTTGTTGGTTCTGTAATGGCATCAATAATTGCAGATACTGAAGATTCGTCTGGTAATTCTTTATTCTTTGTTCATGGTGTAGATTTGCCCACTAAAAATACTTACTGGAAGATTCCAACTATTAATCATGGAATCTCACCGATTATTTCTAATGATGATGAATTATCAAATATTTTCCAACGGACTGTAAATGAAAAAAAGACACTACGGGCAACATGGATTGACTATGCTTATAAATTATGCGATATAGTAGTTGTTGATATTCAACTGGATGTTAAAAAACCTGTTTTAGGTGATGCTCATAAAAGTTCTTGTGATATCGAACCATTTAAGAATGCCATATGTACTATAGGAAGACATATTCAACCTGAAACATTAGTGCTTATTGAAACTACAGTTCCTCCAGGTACGTGTGAGTTAATAGTTAAGCCCACGTTGGAATCTGAATTCACTAAACGAGGTATAAATGTGAAAAAGTTTCTACCAAGAATAGGGCATTCTTATGAAAGAGTAATGCCGGGTAATAATTACATCAATTCAATAAAAGAGTTTTGGAGATCTTATTCTGGAATTGACGAAATCAGTAAAAATCTTACAAAGGAATTTTTATGTCAAATTATTAATGTTGAAAAATATCCATTATTTTATCATGATACAACAACAGCATCAGAAATGGCAAAAATACTTGAAAATACATACAGAGCCACAAATATTGCTCTGTTGTATGAATGGACTCTTTTTGCAGAGGATATTGGAGTTGATTTATTTAATGTAGTTGACTCAATTAGAGTAAGAAAGACACATAGAAATTTGATGTATCCTGGTTTTGGAGTTGGTGGATATTGTTTAACAAAAGATACTATACTTGCAAACTGGGCATCTTCAAACCTATTTAATAGAAAAAATTCATTAGATATGTCACTTAATTCCATAAATATCAATGATCTGATGCCATTACATACATTTGAACTAATTAAAACTGCGTTGAGTAATGATATTAAAGATAAAGATATCTTAATATTGGGGGTTTCATATTTGGAAGATGTAGCTGATACACGGAACTCTCCTACTGAAATACTTTTCAAGCTTTTATTAAAGGAAGGGGCAAATCCATGTGTTCATGATCCTTTGGTTCATCATTGGACAGAAATGCCTGATGTTGAAGTCAAAAAAGATTTATTTGATAGTTTTAAAATGATGGATGGTATTGTTTTTGCTGTTAAACATAAAGAATATTTAAATCTTGATCCCGAAGAAGTTGTAATAGCATCAAACAAGAAGCCAATAATTATAGATGCATGGAATTTGATTGATGATGAAAAAATAGAACGCTATTTAGCACTAGATTGTGTTGTAAAAGGTGTTGGAAAAGGGCATATTTCATCTATAAAAACCAAGTATAATTAGGAGATTTTATATGAATAAAATATTAATAACAGGTGGTGCTGGATTTATTGGATTTAATCTAGCAAAAAAATTGGCAGATGATCCAATTAATGAAATTCATATTTGTGATGATTTGTCTAAAGTAAAATATGATGATGAATTCAATGTTTTTTTGAAAAATCATCCGAGTGTAAAATATTTCAAATATGATTTAACAGATAATACTATTTATGAAAATCTTTCTGGGGATTATAATCAAATATACCACTTGGCAGCAGTAGTAGGGGTAAAATATGCTGATGAAAATCCTGATCAAGTCATACGAATAAATGCATTATCTACAATAAATTTATTAGAGTGGGCAAAAAACATCAAATCTGTAAAAATACTTTTTGCATCTTCGTGTGAGAATTATACAGGAAGTTTAAATCAAAATATTATTTCGATTCCGACTCCTGAAGAAATTCCTCTTACAATTGATAATATCAAAGTTCCCAGATATTCATACGCAGTAAGTAAAATTCTTGGAGAATTAGCAATGATCAACTATTCAAGGATTTATGGGTTTGTTACAAGTATAGTAAGATATCATAATGTATACGGTCCAAGAATGGGTTTTGTACACGTTATTCCTGAGTTTTCATTTCGCCTCCTACGTAAAGAAAATCCTTTTAAGATTTTTGGATCCGAACAAACAAGAACATTTTGTTATGTAGATGATGCTGTAAATGCTACAATTGGAGTAATGGAATCAGATAAAACAAATTTGGAAGTTGTAAATATTGGTGACGACAAATATGAAATCGTAATTAAGAATTTGGCAGAAAAGCTTTTTGATATTGCAAATTATTATCCAGAGATTGAAGAAATGCCTTCTCCATTAGGTTCCGTTAACCGTAGATGTCCTACAATATCAAAATTGAGAAAATTGGTAGGGCATTCTTCTAAGGTAAATCTTGACGAAGGACTACTAAAAACATATAATTGGTACAAAGAATTTGTTAAAAAATATGGCTATCCAATATAGATAAAATACAAATTTTCAGTTTAACAAACCGTCATTGAAAGGATGATCTAATTGATAACAATAAATACTAACAATGATATCTTGCAGGAGAGATAATTACTCTGTGAAAATATTACGTGTTGTAGGCGACTTATATCCCTTTGTGGTGGGCGGCTTAGAATTACATGCTCATGAGATGTCTAGACAACAAGCAAAACTTGGACACAAGGTAACCGTTTACACTTCAAATATTGACAGGAGACCTATACAGGAATCTAAAGATGGTTATAAAATAATACGATATGATAATATTTTAAAATTAATGGGTAATTCAATTAGCATAAATTTATTTTTTAAAATAATAAAAACTAGAAAAGATTTTGATGTTGTACATGCTCATTCACATCTATTTTTTTCTACGAATCTATGTGCACTTGCGAGAAGATTTGGCTTGCCACCTCTTGTAATTACAAATCATGGTTTAATATCCCAAACAGTACCTATATGGATAAACAAAATATATATTCCAATAATTGCTAAATGGACATTTAAATCAGCAGATAAAATAATTTGTTATACCAAAAGTGAAAAATCACTAGTGGAAGAATTAGGCATAGATCCGGATAAGATGGTAGTTATTCATAATGGTATCGATACTGATTTATTCGTCCCATGCAAAAAAGAAAAAATTAATAATCGGATTTTATGGATTGGAAGGTTTACTTCTGGAAAAGGTGTGAAATACCTAATCGATGCATTTGAAATTTTAGTAAAAAATTATCCGAGTTTAAAACTTCTTTTGATTGGGGATGGACCACTGAAAAAAGACATTATATATAAAATACAATATTTAAGATTAAGTAACAATATTAATACTAAGGATTTTGTTCCAAATTCAGAATTACCTGAAATCTATCAAAATTCAGATGTTTTTGTGCTACCAAGTTTGAATGAAGGAGTTCCACGAACTATATTAGAGGCTATGGCATGTGGAATTCCAATTGTTTGTACAGAGTTGCCACAGCTTGTTAATATTATAGATGGGTGTGGATTATTGGTTCCAAAGAATAATTCTCAAGCACTTGCAGAAAGCATTTCAAAGATTATGTCTGACCAGAACTTAGTGCAGAAATTTGGAAGTAATGGGCGGGCCAAAATTGTAGAGAATTATTCATGGGAAGATACAGTGAAAAAAACAAATAGATTATATGAAGAGTTGATTTCATGTCAAAAATAGTAGTTACTGGCGGGGCTGGATTTATCGGTTCGCACATTGCAGAAGTACTTGCAAAAGACCATGAAATTGTAATAATAGACAATTTAGATGATTATTACACGGTTGAATTGAAAAAAAAGAATATAGATTGTGTTTTAAATAGTGGAAATGTAACATTTATTCAGGGAGATGTGACAGACATTGATTTTTTAAGAAGCGTGATCGATAAATATACAGAATATATTTTTTATGGGGCTGCTCAGGCAGTCGTGAGGATTTCAGTGAAGAATCCATTTAAGACGAACAATGTCAATGTGGTTGGATCATTAAACATTCTACAGGTATCAATGGATTCTAATGTGAAAAGAGTGATAAATGCTTCGTCGTCTTCGGTTTATGGCAAGGTGAAACATCTACCGTTTGATGAAAAACATCCAACACAACCTGTATCACCGTATGGCGTTTCAAAATTGGCAGCAGAACATTATTACAGGGTTTTTTATGAAGTGTACGGCCTTCCAATTGTATCACTCCGATATTTCACGGTTTATGGTCCGAGAATAAGACCAGATCTTACTATATCCATTTTCACGGAAAAAATGTTGAAGAATAAGCCGATAACAATATTTGGTGATGGGGAACAGACGAGAGATTTTACTTATATTGATGACATTGTAGATCTCAATATAGAATTACTTAATAATAAAAAGTCAGATGGCAAAATTCTAAATATTGGTGGTAGTAATCTGATTGGTATAAACGATTTAGTCAATTATCTCAAAAGATTAATTGGTAATGATTCTGAAGTAATATATTCAAAAGAGCAAAAATGTGATGCGGGACATACACTAGCTGATATTAGTTGCTTGAATAAATTGATAGGACTTGTCAACCATATGAACATCGAAGACGGTCTTAGTAAATTTGTGAGTTTTCCTACGAATATTTGAGGTGGCAATATGAAAATATTAATATGTGTATTTGAATATCCTCCAGATGCATCAGGAATCGGTAATGTTGCTAGATTCGTTGCTGAAGAATTAATTAGAAAAGGACATCAATGTATAATTTGTTCACCATCAGGTCCAGATATTTATATGGGTGATAAAAATTATATAAATAAATTTGGCGGACTAGGAATTATTTTTTATTGGTATCAAGTGAGTAAATATTTCAATACTAATAATTCTGAATTTGATGCAATATGGTTACATCAGCCACTTTTTATATTGAAAAAGTGTCCGTTTCCAAAAAGCTTAATTACAGTTCATACCACCTATTCGGGGAGAAATCTTAAAAATTATACAATCATAAAAAAATTATATCAAATTTGTATGAGATTATTTGAGAAATATTCTTTTTGTAAATTGGCACGTCAATTGAGATATACATGCATATCTGGAAAAGTGATTGATGAATTGATTAGTATAGGCATTCAAAATAGTTGCATATTTATTTCTAATGGAGTGGATATAAGTAGATTTAGTCTAATGGATGAAAAAAGATCAACTAGGGAAAAAATTGGTGTTGATCGAGATACTATACTATTCATTTCAGTTGGGAGAATAACGGAAGTTAAAAGACTTTTTTTGATGGTCGATTTATTTAATTTAATTCAGAATGTAATTAAAGATTCAACTTTAATTATTATTGGCAAAGGCAACAAGTTGAATGAGCTTAAAGAATATGTATCAAATAAGAATATAAATAATATCAAATTTATGGATTTTGTTGATGACTTAGATTTACCCCAACTTTATAGTTGTTCAGATTACTATCTGATTACATCAGAATATGAGGGTCAACCACTAACTCTACTCGAAGCGATGGCGTCTGGATTGCCATGTATTGTTTCAAATATTCCAAACTTAAAAATCGTGGAAGAAGCAGATTGTGGGATTGTTGTGGATTTTTCAGATAAAGACAAAGCTGCAAACGAAATCATTGATTATGTTAAACAAAAAAATTCAGAACATGGGGAAAATGCACGTAAGTTTGCGGAAGATAATTTGGACTGGAATATAATTGCTGAAAAATATCTAAAACAGTTTGAAGGCATCAAACATGGAGAAATATCATGAAAGAGTTGATAAATGTACCTTTATTATATTTTAGTAAATACAATAACATGTTTTTAAATTTTGTTAAGGTGAATCCGATTAGTGCATCAATTAAAGTAACTGAAAATTGTAATAGTAGATGTATTACTTGTAATATGTGGAAAAATAAATATTTGGATGAACTCACTACAACAGAAATCGAAGATATTTTATACCAATTAAAAAATATACATATAAAATCAATCCATTTTACTGGTGGTGAAGCATTAATTAGGAAAGATATTGGTGAATTAATCGGTACCGCGAAAAAAATTAATTTAAAAGTCTCTTTGCAAACAAACGGGATTCTTCTTCAAAGAAACGCAGAGACTATTATAGAAAACGGTCTTGATAGTATTATTATATCAATTGATGGGATTGGTAAAACAAGCGATAGAATAAGAGGTATGCCAGACCAATATAATAAGGCAATAGAAGGTATTTATACTTTGAAAAGCATTATTGCAAAAAAGAAAGATTGTAATTTAGAAATCATAGTTTCTACAACACTTACTTCAAACAATATTTCTGAAATCCCACAGTTAATAAAACTTTGTGAAAAATTAAATATTAAATGGAGATTTAATTTATTAGATACTAATCCATACTTCTTCAAGGATATAGATATCTCTGAATTGTTGATAACAAATAAAGATTTAGTAGATAGAACTATTGACTATCTATATAAGGTGAGAACAGAAATTCCAGAAATATTTGAGATGGATTCTGTGTCATTAGAATTCGCAAGAAAATATCTTAAAAATGAAAAAACACACTTTAATTGTGTTTTGGGTTATTTACTCATTTATATTGGCAGTCATGGGGACGTCTATTCTGGGTGTTGGGTACTTAGTCCAATGGGGAACTTAAAAAATGAAAAATTGATCGAGATTCTTAATTCAGAAAAGTATAATCACAGATGTTTAGAGATGTTTAACTTAAAGTGTCCTATTTGCACATGTGGATATGATATAAGTTATAAAATCAATAACTTACCATTGTCTGCAAAAAGGATGTTTAAAAAATATTGTAATTTACTTAAGTGAGATGTATACTATGAATGTTGGCATTATTACCTATCCGATTAACGAGATTGCACAAACGTTTTTATCTAATCTTATTAATATATTATCTTCTTTTTCAGATAATATTTATGTTGTCACAAGTTCAGGTTTTTCTGAAAATGAGATATGTAAAAAAACTGAGCGTATTCATCTATATGGAATAAAGCATATAGCAAATTCAAATAAGATTATCCGAATCATTAAATATTTACATCTACAATTTAAAATATCCTATGTTGTGATGAAAACAGCGAAGCATGTAGATTTATATGTGATTTTTTTCGGTTCCACGTTATTATTGCCGATAATAACAGCAAAGATATTAGCAAAAAAAGTTATAATTGCACAACCAGCTTCAATTAACTTAATATCTAAACATTCGAATGATAATCTGTTTTATTTTGGACGAATCCTGGAAAATATTAGCTATAAGCTTTCGACTAAGATTATTCTTTATTCCACAAACCTCATTAAAGAATGGCAATTGCAAAGATATGAAAACAAAATATTAATAGCTCATGAGCATTTTTTAGATTTTGATATATTTAAAGTAGAAAGAAGATTTAATGAGAGGAGAAACTTGGTTGGCTACATGGGACGTTTGAGTGAAGAAAAAGGAGTTTCAAATTTTGTTCAAGCAATCCCAAAAATTTTGAATGAAATGGATGATTTAGATTTTTTAATAGGAGGAAGTGGACCGCTGCGAGATGAAGTTGAAAGATATCTGGATGAAGGCGACTTAAGTGATAAAGTAAAAGTTACTGGTTGGATTCCACATGATGAAATTCGAAATTATTTAAACGAATTGAAATTAGTTGTTTTGCCGTCTTACACGGAAGGGCTTCCGAATCTTATGCTTGAGGCAATGGCTTGTGGCACTCCCGTGCTCGCAACGCCAGTTGGAGCAATTCCTGATATAATAATTGATGGCGAAACCGGATTCATCATGAAAAGCAATTCACCAGAATGCATCGCAAAGAACGTGATGCGGACACTAGAGCATCCCGATGTAGATGGAATTGTGGAGAATGCAAGGGCGCTAGTGGAGCGAGAGTTTACTTATGAGGTTGCAGTTGAGAGGTATAGAGAGATACAGGAGTTTGTTTAATGGAGGAATATAACTATAAATTAAATAAACCAACATTCATCTTAAGCTTAGACGTGGAACTTCTCTGGGGATATACAGGATATCCAACATCTAAAAAAGTATGTCTAATGAAAAACGATGATACAAAGATAAGAGGCTGTATCGATACCCTGCTAAACCTTTTTGAAAAGCACAATATACCAGCAACATGGGCTGTAGTCGGGCATCTATTTTTAGATCACTGTAAGAAAGAAGACGGGATGCCGCATAAAGAAATGCCGAGATTCAAAGAGGATTGGTATTCAGTAGATCCCTGCACCGATATACAAAAAGATCCACTATATTATGGAAAGGATATCATTGAGAAGATTCTATCAAATCGAATTGAACACGAAATTGGTTACCATTCGTTTTCCCACGTTGTTTTTTCAGAATGCAGCCGAGAGGTTGCAGAGGCAGAGATAAAAATAGGGAACAAACTTGCACAAAAATTTGGGATTACATTTAAATCATTTGTGTTTCCTGAAAATAAAATTGGGCACATTGATGTTTTAAAGGAGAATGGATTTAAGATATATCGAGGAGAGACTCTTGGAAGGTATAATCTAAAACAAAATTTTTTAATACGGAAATTTAATGGAGGAATCGATAAGATGATCGCACCGCCTGTGGAACCGAAATGGATGGATGGTATCTGGATTATTCCAAGTTCAATGTTTTTTTATGACCAACAGATTAAGTCTAGTGTCCTGTCTAGAGCAAAGTTTGGGCTTTATCGGGCGATAAGAACGAAAAAGTTTTTCCATATATGGTTGCACCCTCATAATCTCCTGATCTATCCATCACTTAAAGATGATCTGGATCGGTTCCTTGAGATTGTGGCAAAGAAGAGAGATGAGGGGAAGATAGAAGTTATGACGATGGGGGAGTTTTAATGTATATAACTGGAATAGGAAGAACAAAATTCGGTGTTTTTGACACCTCGTTGCCAGAATTGATATACGAAGCCATGTACAAAGCTTTGAATGATAGTCCTATCGGCATTACCGATGTTGACGCAGTTATTTTTGCTAATTTTTTAGCAGGTCCGAATCAAGGTCAACTACATCTGAACTCCCTTATCGCTAGTTTGTTACCCAGGACAAATTTACCTATTATCAGGGTAGAAGCTGCGTGTGCATCGGGTGGAATAGCTGTTAATCAAGCGTTTTCAATGCCTAAAAAATTTGAAAATATACTCATAGTTGGAGCTGAAAAGTTGAACGACCATACTACCAAAACAATTGCAAGAAATCTTGCAATGGCAGGAGATGCACTACGCGATCAAAAAGAAGGACTGATATTTCCTGCCCAGTATGCAATTTTAGCTGATCAGTACTTAAGGAAATATGATGCATCTCACGATGATTTAATGTTGGTGTCTTTAAAAAATCATAGAAATGCAACGCTTAATCCTCTTGCACATTTTTATCATAAGGATGTGGATTTGGAAGCCATCAATTCTTCTCCCATGGTATGTTCTCCTTTGAATTTGTTTGATTGTTGTCCTATTTCTGATGGAGCGGCAGCCATTGTTGTATCTATGATAAAAAAGGGTGATCGAGATGTTAAAATAATAGGCTCTACAGTTAAAACTGATGCAATTTCCCTCTCACAGCGTACAGACTTAACTACATTCAAAGCAGCCATATTAGCAGCTAAAGATGCATACAAAACGGCTAATGTTGGTCCAAAGGATATTGACATAGCAGAGGTACATGATTGCTTTACAATTGCTGAAATCATCGCAATGGAAGACCTCGGCTTCTGTAATAAAGGTGAAGGAGTAAAACTTATTAGAGACGATGAGACTTCTTTATCAGGTAGATTGCCTATTAACACAGATGGGGGATTGATTGGTGATGGGCATCCAGTAGGAGCAAGTGGAATAGCTCAAATTTGTGAGATTGTTGAGCAACTTAGAGGAGGGGCTGGTCAGAGACAAGTACCGGATGCAAAAATCGGTTTGGCCCATAATATTGGTGGGGCAGGAGGAACCGCAGTCGTTCATATATTGGAGGGATCTAAATGAAGCATAGATGTGATTCCTGTGGACGGGAATGGGATTATCCAATAAAACATTGTATTTTTTGTGGTAATCCAGTTTCCAAAATAGATATAATTAAATATACTGTTGAAGGAATGACCAAAGTATTTGTACCATCGGATGATCATCCTGTAACGCCATATTATGTGATGTTGTTGAAAGATTTGAATGGATCGTATAAGTTTCAAAAAACTTTTGAACACCATAATATCGGAGATATGATCTATACCAAAGGGGGGAAAGAAGAAGAATATACCATAGGTGTTATAGGAACCGGTGTTACTGGTAAAGGTATTGTTGAAGTAGCTGCAAGAACTGGAAATAAGGTTGTTTTCAAGAGCAGAAGTGAAAAGTCAGTTAAGAAAGCGATGGGAATAATTTTAAAGAATCTGTCAAAGGGGATGGAACCAGATGAATTAAAGATTGTTCTTGGTCGGATAACAACAACGACAAGATATGAATCATTTACTAATGCCGATTTGATACTTGAATCGGTTACAGAAGACTTACAAACTAAAAAGGAAATATTCAATAAGTTGGATTCCATTTGTAGTCCTGATACGATCTTAGCGAGTAATACGTCTTCTCTTTCAATATCTGAAATAACAGAAGATATCAAACATCCTGAAAGAGTTGTTGGAATGCATTTTTTTATCCCCATTCCAAAAATGAAATTGGTAGAAGTTATAAAAGGTGAGAAAACATCAGATGATGTACTGAAAAAAGCTCGTGAATTTGCTACAAAATTCAACAAAGTATCAGTTAATGTAAAGGATACTTCTGGTTTTATAGTGAACAGATTATTATTTATAATGATCAACGAAGCATGTCACATGCTGGATGAAGGAATCGCAAATGTTGAAGATATAGATAAGGCGATGAAAATTGGAGCAAATCACCCCATGGGTCCATTTGAACTAGCCGACTTGATAGGCACTGACCTATGCTTAGAAATCATCGAAAACCTGAACGCATCATTTGATGGAAATAAGTTTGAACCTAGTGATATACTAATAGATTTTGTAAAAGAGGGGAACTCCAGACGAAAAACTGGGAGAAGATTTTATGAATATCAGAACAATCGATGAAGAAGCTGTTTGGGGGAGTAATAGCGTTGTATTGAAGGATGTTTAGCCTTGGAGTACAACGTTGTGAGTGTTTGTATAAAAATAGGACGGTGATGCGATACATGACGAATGGGGAAGTTTTGGAAGAGGTGTGGTCTCCAAGAGCTTATAAAGAAGAAGACGAAAACAAAATATTTGAACTTGTAAAAGTAGTACATCCAAAAATAACATACAACAAAGAAGAATGGATAAAAAGACGAGAATGGGAATATGATAATCCAGCCGGACATCCTATAACATGGCTTGCAGATCATGATGGAAAGCTCGCAGGTTATTATGTAATAATGCCGGTAATGATGAAAGTAGGAGATGAAACTATAATTGGTTCACAATCCGTAGATACAATGACTCATCCCAAGTATCGCCGTCAAGGAATCTTTGAAACACTCGCGAACAAGACATACACCCGAGCAAGAGAAGTAGGGATATCTATAGTATACGGATTTCCTAATAAATATTCATACCACGGATTTGTTAAAAAATTGGATTGGTTTAATATTTCTCCAATGCAAACTGCGATTAAACCGCTTAATACAAAGAATATATTAACGAAATATATTAAGAGTAATTTATTACTAAAGATTGGTGAAGCGATTGGTACTTTTACTATCAATTTGTTTTATATAACCAAAAAACCTCTCGAAGTAAATGGTTTGACAATTACCAAAATTCGATCTTTCGATGACCGTATTAATGACTTTTGGGCGGAGTTCTCTAAAGACTATGACGTACTTGTTACTAGAACAAAAGAACGTCTTAATTGGCGATATGTTAACCCTCCTAATAAAGGATATACAATTTATCTCGCTGAAAAGGATGAAAAAATATGTGGATATATGGTCTTAGGATGTAGAGAGACAAGAAACCTGTTGTTTGGATATATACTTGATCTTGTAGTTCCATTAAATAAAATTGAGATACTCGATTGCTTAGTTTCAAGAGCCATAGCCGAATTTAAAGAAAGTGGGGCAGATATAATCGTTATTACAATGATTGGAGATAATATGTATTATAAAATTCTTAAAAGAAATGGATTTATATTTTCACGCTTCATTATCAAGCGATTTCGATTTATCGCACGTGTGAATACAGATAAGAGATCTAAATCATATCTTGAAGATTCTAATCATTGGTTTGTTCAGCTTGGAGATTCTGATTTTGTCTAAAATTTTTAAAATGATAAACAAATTTAAAATCGAAGGGTGGTTTGCATTAATACTTTCAATAGTCTTCATAACAGACATAGCAATCCTTTTAAACACCCCAATATTAAGACAAATTATTGGATTCATCTTCCTTATGATCTTGCCTGGGTTATTAATTCTACAGATTTTAAAACTAAATAAAATAGAATTTATAGAAAAATTTGTGCTATCAATAGGACTTAGTATATCGTTCTTAATGTTCATTGGATTATTAGTAAACAATTCATCGCTTAGTCTTGGATATGAATCACCTTTATCAACTGCCTCTCTTTTGATTTCTTTTAATGTAACGTTCATCGCAATGGCAATCATCGGGTATAAAATAAGCAAAAATCTAATTTTTAGCTTCCCGAATCTCAATTTAAGCACATCAGAAAAAGCATTTCTTATCGTTCCCGTTTCTTTTCCAGCATTGGGCATATTTGGAACGCATGTAATGAACATAATGGATAACAATATCATTTTAATGTTTCTTCTGTCTTTGATTCCAATTTATGTTGCTTCGATTTGCATTTTCAATAAGAATTTTCCAGAGAGCATGTATCCAACTGTGATATTCTTAATCAGCATATCGCTTTTACTTTTACGTTCGTTGAGATCGAATCACATCATCGGGGTTGATACTCACGCTGAATATTATTTTTTTCAGACCACTCTGAATAATATGTTTTGGGGCGTGTTTGGGCATTCCACACTTGATGCGTGTCTCAGCATCTCACTACTGCCAACGATATGCCAATCCATCTTAAATGTACCCTCTGAATTTCTCTTTAAAATTCTTTATTCATTGATCTATTCGGTTTCCCCGTTGATTATATATGTCATATCGAAGAAATATATTGGAAAATTTTATGCATTCCTTGCATCATGTTTTTTCATGTTTCAGCACAGCTTTTTATTCACCACAATGAATGCACGCACATCTCTTGCTGTGCTCTTCTTCGCACTTGCAATGATGATGTTCTTCAATGATAATATAGACCCCCTGAAAAAGAAAGTTCTATTTATTGTATTCATGGCTTCGTGTGTAGTATCACATTATTCAACCACATACATCTTCTTCATCATCCTGTTTGGAACTTTCATAGGGATGACAATATTGTCAAAGAAAAATACATTCAAAAAAGTAGTAAATTTAAAGATGGTGGTCATATTCTCTGTATTGATCTTCTTCTGGTATTCCCAAATAACAGATACTGCATTTAATGCTGGCATCGATTTTGTCAAGAACACGCTTGTTAATTTAAACCAGTTCTTTATTGAAGAGTCAAGAGAAGGAAATATACAATCTCTATATGGGGCAGGAATTGGTGAGAAAGGTATTCCAAACAAGATAGAGTTCGTTTTTACATGGCTAACCTTTGTATTCATCGGAATTGGAGTTATCACGTCGATTAGAAGATATAAAGATATGTCATTTCCAGAGTTGAGTTTTAAAAAATCCGATTTTTTGAAGGAAAAATTTGAAGTTGCGTATCTTGTAATTGCACTTATTTGTACTGGACTTTTGGTTGCAATGGTCGCACTCCCTTTTATTTCAAAAGGTTATGGAGTTCAACGGTTGTACGCCACTGGAATTACGATTTTATCCGTATTTTATATTATCGGTGGAATTATAATATCGAGGGGTTTGAAAATTCGAGCATATTTAATAATATTATTTGTGTTAATTCCTTATTTTCTTTGCGTTACGGGTGTCACGTACAATATGTTTGGCGTTCCACAATCAATTATTTTAAATTCTGAAGGAGAGCAGTATGATATGTATTACGTGCACGATCAGGAAAGTTATGGTGCGACGTGGTTGGTAAACAATGCTGAACCAAAAAATATAAGAATATATACTGACTTGTATGGGGAAAGAAGGTTAATAAGTCAGGCTGGATTTTCGCCTTATGCTATTGATAAATACACACTTATGGATGAGCGGGATATAGCAATTAGAGACTATATTTATTTGCGATATTATAATGTTGTTAATGGTAAATTACTGGATGTGCAGAGAGAGAATCATAACATAACAGAATATATCGAAAAATTTTCAAGAAAGAATAAGCATTATAACAATGGTGGAGCAGAAATATGGTTATGAAGATAGTGATAACATACATAGGTCCGTGGTTAGACAAAGGTGAGGCGGCAATGATCGTATCAACAGTAAAAAGCATAAGAGAGAGAGACCAGTATGCCAAAATCACAATTTTAGGAAGGAATCCATTACAAAAAATAGATGCACAAAAGTACGGCGAATATGACCTTAAAGTCCTACCCGACTTAATTCGAGATATATCTTCAGTCTTGCTCAAAATAAAATTTTTAAAATTTAAATTGCTAAAGGCGATTGTGATACTTCCAATATTTTTGACACCAATGGCTAAATCCATATTATGGCTATTATTGTACAAGAGTCTGCGGATAGATGCTGGATTTCTAATTAGGGATAATGAGATTGCGATAAAAGAATGTAGAGATGCAGATTGCTACATATTTTGTGGCGGGCAGAATATAACCAATCTCGGTCCATTTCTTATCATAGCTCTCTACGAGATTATTTTTAGTAAATTACTTGGGAAACCCGTGATGATATGGGCAAATTCATTAGGTCCTTTTAACCCAAAATACATTAGACCATTTGTAAAATGGGTTCTAAATAAGGTGGATTTGATAACTACAAGGGAGGCGAACTCGAAGAAGATTTTAGATGACATTGGTGTCACTGCTCCTGCATTTGTAACTGCTGACGCAGCTTTTACTTTGCCCACAATATCTCAAGAGGAGGCAATATCGCTGATAGAATGTGATACAGAAATTCTTAAAAGTGAATTGATGGTCGGAGTAACTGTAATTCCTTGGAATTTCCCAAGTGAGAAGGACGATGCTAAAAAGATTAAATTGTTTGAGAACTATTTAGAAGCAGTGGCAGGTGCCGTAGATTATCTCATAGAAAAACTGAATGCACACGTATTTTTCTTTCCCCAGGTTATTCTCCCCCCAATGAAAGACGATAGACCAATTTCCATGAAAGTGTTCAACAAAATTAAGAATAAGTCTAGGGCGACCGTTCTTACTGCGGATTATGCCCCCGAACAAATAAAGGGAATGTATGGCTGCATGAGCCTTTTGATAGGAACTAGATTCCACTCATGTATACTTGCTCAATCGATGCACGTTCCGGCAATTGCAATCGAATACGATGGACACAAGGCATTGGGTATTATGAGATTGCTCGATTTGGAAGAGTATGTGTGTGACATTAATACGATAACTACGTATGAACTGACATCCAAAATTGATAGGATATGGACAGAGAGAGAAGAGGTTAAGAAAAAGCTTGAAAAGAACGTAAGAGTAATGCAAACCAGAAGTATGGAAAATGTGAGGCTTGCTGTGGAATATTTAGGACTGCAGGAAACTCCATAGCTCAGCAGAAATGGAAGCCTCCTTAACAATTTAGCGTTTTAACTTGGACTTAACACAAGAAGTGGACTTTAACATAAGGGCGTAGCTAAAGGTATACATCTTCAATAGACTCCATAAATAGCGTCTGGACACAAGCAAAGTCCGCAAATGAAGTGATATTTCCAGCAGATAAATGATCAGTGACGGCTTAAATAATTCTTGGTTATAAATTGGAATATTTTTACCGAGGAAACAAAATAGATTAAAAACAGCTTTCACATTCTTTTTCGAATAAAAATAATCCTGAGATATTGCTACATCGGTGCTACTTATTCTCCAAATCTCTATCTTTTGTTTTGATAACATCCTCTGTAAAATATGTTCACTGATAACGGTTCTAGAAATAATACCAGAATTGCCTATTTTCTCTTTTAAATAAGCATCTTGTCCTCTGTAATCGCCAAAAGAAATATCTGCAAATTCGGCGGTTGCATCACTACACAACCTGCAGCGAGAGGGGCGGAAAGATGAGAAATTAGCATCCCAATAGTCTCCCAGCGAGATAAATCTTTTCTCACCATTTTTTAGCTGGATAGACATCTCACCTGGCCACCCTCCACCACGATAGTTGAGTTCTCTAACTTCTTCTTTACTAACGCCCAATCTCTTAAGTAAAAACTCAGTCCCTAAAAAATTACAGGTGGTGCTACACCAAATACCCAAATGTAAGACGATCTTTTGCTTTAACTTTTTATTAATTATCTCCGCCTTTCTTATCCCGTGGATGTGACAAGGGACTCCTACCATTGCAAATCGTTCACTATCTTTAGATTTCAAAATCTTTTTTAGCGCAATATTCGCAGGAACCGGACAGTATTTAGATTTGGATGCTTCGATAATTTCTTCTCTCGTCATTGCGATAAAAGGCTCTGGTTCCAAAGGATTGTCTTTTTTCATCCTCGTAACTAAAGCACCATCTATTATTCCTTCTTCCAAAGCAAATATCAGTAACTGTGTTATAAAACCGCCTGATGCCGAATTGTATCGAATATTGTAATCTGTGGCATGTCCGAAGTAACAGTTCGAATGATTTCCGATTATAATATCTTCTGGCTCTTTTCCGAATATTTCTAAGTTTAACTGCTTAAAATCAACTTCATGACCTGGACAGACTTTATAACAAATACCACAGCTATCACATTTCTTTTCATCTAATTCTGGAATGTAAATATCTTTCTTCTCGCTTATTGTTAGTTTTATAGCTTCTTTTGGGCATAGTGCGATGCAAGTTCCACATCCGGTGCACAAATCGTCATTTACGACTTGAGCGATTGTGTTATCAGTCATGTTATTAACATCTCTTAACGACCTGCTTAAATATATCTTTATCCTCTTGCATAAACGTTCTCAATACTACCAACATAGCAAAATACACAAGACCCGCCACTGTTATCAACACAAGTATATTAATATCTTTTAAGTAAAACACAAATCCCCCCATCATAAAAGCGGCAACTAATGGCCTTATGAAATGCTTATGTAATTCTAGCTTCTTATAATATTTATTGATAAAATAAATGAAGACAAAATATAGTAATACTTCTGACAAAACGGTTGTGATGCTTGCGCCGATATAACTCATGTAAGGAATCATTACCGCATTCAAGATGATATTAAACATGGCGCTGAGACCGACACTGACCATGCGGATGCCCTGCCTGTTTATCGAAGTTAAAAGGGTTCCAGTTACGCCGTTCACAAATCTAAGTGGAATAAATAATGCAAGAATTTGGAACGCAATTATTGATCCAGAATATTGATCAAGATAAAATAATGCTATGAATCGGTCTGCAAGTACAAAACACCCAATAGCGATTGGAAATCCAATTATCGCCATATATTTGGACGATAAAACTGCAATACTTTTTAATGAATCTTTGGAAGATACGAAATACTTCGACATCACTGGATATAGAGCAGATGTAAACACGCCTGGAAAAAAACCCAACGCGAGCAAAGGTATATACGCAGCGTTATAAATTCCAACTGCTGCGTCACTATCTAAATTGAAGAGCATGACCGTATCTATTTTAAAAAATAAGACACCAAATAGTGCATTTAAACCAAACGGTATCGACCCAATAATGAGTGTTTTCCATAGTGAAAAATTAATTATAGGCTTTGGCTTTGCGATTTTTATCAAAACGATAAAGAAACTCAGTGTGACGTCGACAATTCCCACAAATATATAAACATACGCTAATTCGATCAGACCGTATCCAGAAAAGAGAACGAACAATACAAGCGGAACAAGTAGTATTTTACCAATTACCATAACAATAGCAGCATATTCCATTCTTTCATAAGCCTGAAATATTGATATGCACATCTGTGTGAAAGAGGTTAAAATCATATAGACTCCGAAAAGATAGACCGTGTATGTTGTATCTTGGGAGTAATCCATCTGATTAATCGTTAATACGATAAAACCAAATGTAAGTAAAGATAATAAAATCTTGATTACCACGACGTTTGTGATATATTCATTTGTTAATTCTTTATTTCTTGCGAGTTCCCTGATTATCAAATTGCTGATTCCAATGTCTGCAAATATTATGAATAATGCTGTAAACGATAGTGCAAAACTATATTTACCGAATCCTACCTCCCCAAGGTATCTTGCGATGTAGATTAATAAAATAAATCCTAATATTGAGGTTATAACTTGTGAAATTCCTAATACTCCTGTGTTCTTTGCAATGGTTTGGATGGTGTTCATGTACACATATAACTAAGGTTAGCATTGCACTAAAACCCTTTCATACAAACCTCTGATGAGCCTTGTAGACTCAAACATTTTCAAGATTTGGCATGAATCCTTATGGAACGATTCTATATACCCGTGTGTCGTTCTGGTGCAATGATGTGATGACAAGGGATAATTTTCCATCCTGCACATCCTGCGTGGATGCTGTGTTCGCTACCAGTTCTCTGACTTCCACATTAGTTCCATTAAAACCAAGTTTCGACATATCAACCGATAGCACACCACTTTCCACACCTGAGCCATTGTTACCAACCGTGAAATACAAACCTTCATCAGTGTTACCATATCGTTCAAATTTCATATAGGGATTATCACACGTTGCATACGGTATCGGTTCCCATCCAGCAGATGATATTATCCTGATGATTGGTATATATTTCTTGAATAGATCACGGTAATTATTATAGGTGTGGTTTGACCAAAAACTCGTTGTGCCAGTTTCAATGACACTCGGAAAATTTCCGTAGAACATTTCACTATTGATATATTTTTCCATCTCTTCGTGTGTGTCAATATGATTCGGTCCTGCTAGTATATTTACAATCGTCTTTTGGTGACTCATTGTTCTGCGATATGATGATTGACAGTCTGGTTCCTCGCCCCATATCTCACTCCCAGTTACATCAAGCAAATGTGAATATTTGTCGTATCCCCCAAATATATTACCCCATACATATTTGTTCTGAGAATGCATGTGAGATGAAACAGAATCAATGTATTCATACATAGAGAACATGTGCAATAGAACGGGTTCAGAACTGAACACCAGTGGATAATCAGTATATTTCCAGTGTTCTCTTCTATAATTCTCAATTTTAGCCCATTTATCACATTTCCATTTATTACCTGCACCTATACTATCTAAATAAATACCATCGAACTCGTAATCAGTTTCATTTTCTTGGTTATTATTCTCAAAGCCACTGTTTTTTATTAAATTCTCGCTTGTGTCGTTTATAACCAGAATCACATCGTCAAACCATCCGGTCCCATTACCATCCCATATATTGGCATATACTTTTATGAAAGCAGTAGACGGATCGGTGGTAAAATTAGTAATCATCGGTATCCAGTTTGAATCTGGATTGGTTGCTCTAAGTCTGTGCTGGCATACACTACTTCCATTTGCATATTGCTCTAGTGCATATATAGCAGGTTTATACACACCGTACGCACCCTCTGTCTTTATCCACACAGAAAATGTATAATTAGCATTAGGCTCGGCATCAATTATATTGGCATGCCAGTTTCCCGATTTAAGATCCGTTTTGTCAGTAATCATGCTGATTTTGGCTGAATGACTGCCACTGTGAAAGGTACCGTTGTCCCATGAGCAGTTTGCGTTAAACCTCCAGTCATCGATGAAACCACCTTCAAATTCATGATTAAATGACTCCATGATTTCGCGTCCGTAACTGATATTGAATCGACTTGGCACAGGCAGGTCAGGGTCAGGGTTTGTTGGGTAATTTTGACCCCACCCTTTTCCAAAATCACACCAAAATCCTCGATTATAATCGCTGTCGCTTATGCAGTATTCATCTGACTGAGTTAATGTAGAAGAATTTATAACTGCTGCTGCAGCATCGCGGACTGGGATTCCTTTCCATGTGCCCGTACCATTAACAGAGTCGTTAATTAATGCCGCTACCTTTTCATCATAGCTTGATTCAGTAGAATTATCCCCAAATGTCCTCCACCAGCCCCACGGCTCGGTGTATTTAAATACATACATTCTATCGATGTTACTATGTTCCACTAAAGAATATAAATTTGATGTAGATGTTAACTCATTGAACATCACACCAAAATCGCTGACATTTGTTATTGCCCATTCTGTATCAAAATTGGCTGCCCACACCCCCTCCCCCTCATTCCGCTTCAGAAAAAACTCAGGATACAGTTCATAATATTTCTTCGCAACTGCCCGGAATCCCCATTCAGGTTCATCTACTTTATACACAATAAACGTAAAGTTCGCATGTCCTGCCCCAATCTTATCAGTACAGTTCGCAAGCCCGAAGTCATACTCGATTGAATATCCCCCTGCATCAATATCATACCTAATCCGATATATCCTTGGTACATCCATAGGAACAGCGAGACTTAAGCCCTGCGCATCCTTGCCGATAAACGTGAATGGATACGTGTTCTGTGTCCGTTCTTCCCCAATCTTGTATACATTCTCATACCGCACCCCAGATTCGATCTCTCTGCTCTCCCTAATATAATTGCCCCACTGCCATCCGGTGGCGTCCACGGGCAGAACGTATTGCATCTGAATTGCCCGGTCAACGCCTCTCAGATCCTGCACGTCGCCGTACACCTCGATATACCGGTCTCTCGGTATGTAATCGAATCTAAACGCAATGTCCGAACTGGTCACATACTGTGTAATGCTACCATCATAGTTCTTCTCAACCGTACTCTCAAGCTGGATTTCCTCGGTTCCATACGTCCCAAGCATCACATCATCGATCCAGAACGTGCCGTGACTTTCCCAGATATTCGCATATATGTAGAGTTTACTGACATTAGAACTCGTGGTGAACATAGTTTTCTTCTCCTCCCAGTCAGAATTCCTATCAAAATACATGCTATGTTGCGTTATCCATCCGCCACTACCGTCAAGCTCCACCACACGGACTGCAGATGCACCCTTTCTATCAACGCCACTACTCTTGACCCACGCAGAAAAGATATACATTGTATCCGGTTTCGCATTTATCAGGTCAGATTTCGGATAGCTGCTCTTCACATCCGCTGTTCCTGGAACATCAACCTTAATCGAACCCAGGCGATCATGTCCTTTCGAAGCATCATAGACCACAGTCCCAGCACCTCCCACAATCGTCCAGTTAAGCGGCACATTGCCGCTCACATTCTCAAATCCTGGATTTGCAATAAGGTTCTCTGAGATGGTTGAAGATAATTCCCTGAAGGAAAAACCACCCGGCACGGACAGCATAGGCATCTCAACATTATCTATCGATACTCCACTGACTGCCCCACTTTCTGTGAGGCTAAATTCAAGACCGTCAGATGCACGCACAGTGAGTTCATCATCCTCAGCCGCCGTCTCTGCCGTCTGATTAATCCATGTATCGTTCACATTCCCATATATATCGGTAGTGTGTGCACTTATTTTATAATAAGCATCAGGACTAAGCCCTGTCGCATTAAAAAACGGATGTGATGTGTTTGCCTGCCATATTCCATTCAGGTAAATAATTGTATGAGAGAAATATATATCTTCTTGATTGGTCCATGTCCAGTTAATCCATGTATGACCCGCAGTGTATTGAAGATTAGTAATGCTTTGTGGAGGAGTAGGATTTGGAGTAGGCTCAACAGTAGGCTCAACAGTAGGCTCAACAGTAGGCACAACAGTAGGCTCAACAGTAGGCTCAACAGTAGGCAAAACAGTAGGCAAAACAGTAGGCAAAACAGTAGGCACAACAGTAGGCTCAACAGTAGGCTCAACAGTAGGAACAACAGTAGGAACAACAGTAGGAACAACAGTAGGCTCAACAGTAGGCTCAACAGTAGGCTCAACAGTAGGAACAACAGTAGGCTCAACAGTAGGCTCCGGTTCCGGATTCACCACTTCCCTTCTATGCCAAAAAATCACCTTAATATCCTTTCTATTCACCTTCCCATCACAATTAACATCATACCTCGGCCCCGGAACATCTACTACTTCCCTATAATGCTTCAACACTACCAAAAAATCTTTTTTATTCACAATCCCATCCATATTAACATCCCACCGAGGCCATACATCCTCAACAACAATACAAATATCCTCACAATCAACTTCACTTCCATCCCGCACCTCAAACCTCACATCACAATAATCTCCCGCCTGTTCATAATCAGGCCACCACGAAAATACACCCATTTCATCATCAAACTGTGCCCCTTCCGGGAGGTTAAAGCATGAATACTGCAACTCATAACCGCTTCCGCCAGTTACTTCCAATGAAAAACTGAGCGGCTCACCTTCACCGAGGGTCTTATCACCGATAGGGAGCAGTTCCAGCTGGTCAATAGAGTTATCGAGACTGGAGGTATCCTCTTGAGTTACGGTTATATTTGAAGAGAGGTTTGATATTTCAACAGCCAGTGCAGGGGTGGTCATCATTATTAGTGTTAATACTAGTGTTAAGGATTTCAAAGACCTCATCATTATCATAATGCTCATGTTAATTATCATAATGATATGCTATACTTATGGCCGAACATATCAAATTTATGGCAATAAATGAAAATAATAGTCTCATAAATTATATATAAATTGTATTGGTGCTTTTCCTCTAAAATTTATTGGTATTTATTTAGTTCCGAGTTTTTCAATCGCAGAGAACACAGGCGTGACGATCAAAGTTCATACTCACCAGTTAGTGAAAATCCAGCCTGGGGAAAGGCTAAACATCATCCTGGAACTTAAACCACACAATCAGTCAGGTAACAGGCTGATGTTTTCTGTGTAACGGAAGGCAGCATTTACACCACCATTAGTCTTAAACCTCCAGTCTTGGAATATAGCAGGGAGCTTAAGGACATGGCAAGGTGGGGTGAGTCCAACAGGAATAAGATCTTAGCATGGTACTAAATAGAGATTGTGGGAACTCGGGAGGACAAATATGCTTTCCCTATTTTGGGAGTAGGTGCTATTAAGCCTATGAACGACTGGATACCGCAAAATATCACTTCAATTAAACCCATCACAAGCATCTCTGTGTTGGCAATACCATACCAATCATTAGTATACTCAACAATTCCAATACCGAAATTCTGATTAGAAACAGGCCAGAAAAACTTATATGCCGGATTATATACTAACGCGTCCTCGAAAAGATGTGCACCGAACCCTATACACGAAAAGATGAATGAATCCCTAAATTTAATTCCGGTTGTCTGTAATAGTAATGAGATCAGTATCGCAAAAAAAAATTCATAAATGCGATATTATGAACACGCCTGACTGAAAATATTTCGCAAGATTTATATGTGATAACCGGGTAGTTTACAACAGGAGGCAATAGCAGAATGATAAAAACAACAACAGTGACTTCTTTAAAAAATATAATACTACTATATACTGCGATTCTTGTAGTATTGTTATCAACTGTGGGATTAGTAGCAGGTGATCCACAACCAGGAGCTGTTTTCGCCACAGATTCTTCTGGAGATCATATAAATCTGTTCCCTGGAACACAAATTCATATAAATGGCCACCATCATGCAAATAATTCATCAATCACCTGGGATATATATGATATGGAAAAACCCTCTGGTTCTCCTATTCCAGGAGTAGGTGACGGAACACTATTACATAGTGGTAATGGAGAAACAGACAGTACCGGGCATATCCCTAATCTAGATAGTGGATGGCGTATTCCAATAGATGATCATGAAGGTCATCAATATAAATTATTAGTAACAGTTGGGCCTAATGATGAGCCATATGCAGATTTTTATACGAAAGTTGATTCATTTGAGCCTGTCCCTGAACTAAGCACAATAGTCCTTTTTTCAACAGGTATAATAGGTCTATTAGGATTCTTGAGGTTGCGGAAAAAAGATTAAAAAATATATATGAACAAAAGA
>Ga0255426_10037_pt1 | contig 27058 bp, 18 predicted proteins | sample ANMaggSeSYBR02J9_FD_182666 | JGI IMG/M metagenome (GOLD analysis project Ga0255426, IMG submission 182666) | Sediment cell enrichment communities from methane seep in Santa Monica Basin, California, United Staets - ANME aggregate JGI... | ecosystem: Environmental > Aquatic > Marine > Cold seeps >...
TTCAAGAAGTTTGCCCTGAGATCGAAATTGTGCTAATTCATTCCCAAGTTCCTCTTCAATAGTTACAATAGCAGCTTCGATCTGTTCTATAGGCATTACATAGTGTCTGGCAGGGTAAATAGCGCAACTTTCCAGATCACGCAATCTGTTACCTGTTAACGTGTCGAAATCACTGATGCGTTCCACTTCATCACCGAACAGTTCTATACGTATTGCCTGGTTAGACATTGGCGGGAATACTTCAATAGTATCACCTCTTACTCTAAAAGTACCTGATGTAAGATCAATATCATTTCTGTCATACTGGATGTCTATCAGTCCCCGCAGTATTTTTTTACGTTCTACGGTCTGGTTTTGCTTTAGCACCAGGGTCATATTGAGCCATTCTTCCGGACTGCCAAGACCATATATACAGGATACACTGGCGACAACGATAACATCCCTGCGCTCCATTAAAGATCGAGTAGCGCTAAGCCTGAGTTTCTCTATCTCTTCATTAACTGAAGAGTCCTTTTCAATGTAGGTATCAGTCACAGGCAGGTAGGCTTCAGGCTGGTAATAATCATAATAGCTGACAAAGTATTCGACGGCATTATCAGGGAAGAAATCCTTAAATTCGCTATATAACTGAGCTGCAAGGGTCTTATTGTGAGTTATGACCAGGGTTGGACGCTGGACCTTCTCGATCATCTTGGCTATAGTAAAGGTCTTGCCCGAACCTGTTACACCGAGCAGGGTCTGGTGTCGCTCACCGGCAAGGATGCCTTCGGATAGGGATTGGATAGCAGGACCCTGGTCCCCTGTGGGTTTAAAGTCTGATACTACTGTAAATGGAGGCATTGGATGGAATTATGTATGTAAGGGTATTAAAGGATATATGAATTAATAACAAAATCCTCCCTTCGGTCGGATTTTATTGACGAAAAGGAGGAGGTAAACAATGAGCTGGATATATTTAGGTATAGCGATAATCCTGGAAGTAATGGGTACTACATGTATGAAATTATCCAATGGTTTTACTGAAACAGTACCATCGATAATGATGTTTGTTCTATACGGGCTTAGTTTTTATTTAATGGCCCTTGCTCTTAAGAGTATAGATGTTAGTATTGCTTATGCAATCTGGGCTGGTATGGGAACTGTGCTTATAGTCACTGTAGGAATCCTGTGGTTCAAGGAGCCAGTAAATGCATTAAAGATCATTTCGATAGGACTGATCGTAATAGGCATAGTAGGATTGAATTATGGAGGAGATATACATTAATGACTATAAATGCATATAGGCCATAATATCACCCCCCTGTTTCAACTGGATAAAAAGATGAGAATTAATAATAAAATATCTCAAAAAGCCCAAAGGACACCTCCATTTTATGTAATGGAGGTAATGGAAAGGGCACAGGAACTGGAACGATCAGGCATAGATATAATACATTTTGAAGTAGGTGAGCCTGATTATCCCACTGCACCCCATATCTGTGAAGCGGCATGTAGTGCTATACGATCAGGTGAAACAAAATATACACACAGCCTCGGTTTGCGTGAATTAAGAGAAGCGGTAGCTGAATCTTATAATCAGAAGTTTGGCCTTGAACTTTCCGGTGACCAGGTTATTATTACCTCAGGCACCAGTCCGGCACTGCTGCTTTTATTCATGGTACTATTGGATAATGACAGTGAAGTGATAATGTCCAACCCACACTACGCATGCTACCCTAACTTTGTAACATGCCTGGGTGGTAGAACAGTCTTTATTCATACGCATGAAGAAGAAGGATTCAGGCTGGACCCCGGGATAGTAGCCAGGCATTTGACTACTAACACCAAGACAATAATAATTAATTCACCTTCCAATCCCACAGGTCACGTGATGCATCCCGATACTATACAAGGGATTGCCAAAATTGCAGGTAGTGTACCCATTATTTCAGATGAGATATACCAGGGTCTGATCTATGAAGGAGAGGATCATTCTATTCTGGAATATACTGATAACGCGTTTGTATTGAATGGTTTTTCAAAATTGTATGCCATGACAGGATGGCGGCTGGGATATCTTATTACTCCGCCCGAGTACATCAGGCCCCTGCAAAAGATCCAGCAGAATTTCTTTATCTGTGCCAGTAGTTTTATCCAGTATGCAGGAATCGCTGCCTTGCAGGGCCCACAGGATCATGTGAAGGAAATGATTGCTATGTATGATAAACGACGTAAGTATACCATTGAACGTCTTAAACAGTTAGGGTTCGGAATAAAAAGTGAGCCTACCGGAGCTTTCTATGTCCTTGCGGATGCCAGGAAGTTCAATAGCAGTTCTCTTGATCTCAGTTTTAGTATCCTTGAAGAAGCAGGGGTTGCTGTAACGCCAGGTATAGATTTTGGTGATGGGGCGCAGGGATATTTGCGGTTCTCGTATGCTAATAGTCTGGATAATATTAAAGAAGGCCTGGATAGGATAGAGAATTATCTTGTGAATTTGGTATAAATAGAAATAATTGTAAATAATAGTATATGATATAATATGAACATTTGAGGAGAGTCTTGATAATAAAACAAACATATCTAGCTGCGGTTGATATTGGCGGGACTAAGATGACTGTGAGCCTTGCAAATAAAGAGGGATTTATAATCAAGGTTTACTGGCATGTACAGCTAACAGGCAATAACACTTCAATACCGGAGCAGGTTGATTTTATAATAAATTATATGTGTAAGAAAGCAAAAATTAAAAAAGATGAGATAGGTGCTCTGGGAATCGGCAGTTGCGGTCCTTTTAATAAAGATCGGGGTTATCTAGTGCTTGTGGCACCCAATCTATGTGGTGGGCTGGCAAAGCGAAGAGGAATTATTCCGAATGATTGGACCGGGGTACCTCTTGAACAGGTACTATCACAAATCTACAATAATTTAAAAATAGATAATGATGCCATTACTGCTGTTATAGCAGAGTGGCTCTTTGGAGCAGGCAGAGGCGAGGATGACCTGGTATATGTTACATGGAGTACTGGAATAGGCAGCGGTGCTTTTGTTGATGGAAGATTAATAAAGGGTAAAAATGGAAATGCCCCACATGTTGGACATATATATTTGGTAGAAGACGGACCTCAGTGCGGATGTGGTAATTTCGGTGATATGGAATCACTGTGTTCCGGTGAGGCTATTGCAAGAGATTATGGGAACGGAGCAACTACCGAGATGGTTTTTTCAGCTTTTGGTGATGATGATCCAAAGGCAAAGAAAGTAATAACAAAGGCTGCAAAGAATTTTGCAAGGGGGCTTGTTTCCATTAATGCTATTCTGGATACAAAGGTCTTTATTATCGGCGGGAGTGTGTTCATGAATAATATTGATATCCTATTGCCTATGGTGAAAGATGAGTTCTACCGTTCATTTCCGGCTTTATCAAATAATGTAGAATTCAGGCCGTCTGCCCTTGATAAGTATCTAGTTGACCTGGGGGCGTTAAGTCTGGTAATGCCAGAGGAGTGGATTGGGGAATGGCAAAAAAAAAGGCCATGGGAATATGCTCCGGAGGCGATTGTATTAGAATAGTATCCATTGTTGAGATCATTTTATAATTTGTCTGTACAAAGTATCCCTCTGCACAGGTTCTCGCCCGGCACCCCTGATGATCCATTCAAATTCCTCAACTGTCATATACTCACCATTAAGTGCACCAGCACTTTTTGATATCTTCTCTTCCATTAATGTACCACCAAGATCATTAGCACCACAGAACAGGGCATACTGTGCCAGCTTTTTGCCCAGCTTCACCCAACTGGCCTGGATATTCTTGACATGCGGAAACAGCAGTATCCTGGCCATAGCATGTAACATTAAATCCTCTATCCCTGTTGTAGCATAACACCCTTCTTCTTTTAGCTGCTTGCCCAGAGGATTATTATCCAGCATAAAGGGTAGAGGTACGAATTCAGTAAATCCGCCGGTCTTAAGCTGAAGGTCCCTTATCGACAGTATATGCTCTATCCGCTCTTCCAGTGTCTCTATGGAGCCATACATTATGGTTGCAGTAGTACGTATACGAGTACGGTGAGCGGTTTCTACGACGTCCAGCCACTGCTGTGTAGTGAGCTTATCAGGGCAGATGATCCTGCGCACTCTATCAGACAGTATCTCAGCAGCCGTACCAGGCATGGTATCGAGACCTGAATTCTTCAGTATCCCCAGGGTTTTTTTGATACCAGTATTACTATTTCGTGCCATATGAAACACTTCCATAGGAGAAAAAGCATGAATGTGCAACTGCGGGAATTGTGATTTAATTGTTGTAAGGATATTGCAATAATCCTCAAGGTACATATCATCCATTAACGCACCCTGGATGCAGACTTCTCTGGCACCGTTTTGGACGGCTACTGTTGTCTTGTCCATGATCTCATCAATAGTGAGCCTGAATCCAATATGGTTCTTAAAAGCACAGAACCGGCATGTTCCAATACATTGATCTGAAAAATTGATGTTCCGGTTAACAATATAGGTGACCGTATTGCCTACCAGGATGCTTTTTAATTGATCCGCAAATTTGAAGATTGTAGCAGGATCACATTCAAGCAGTGTTAGTGCGTCATTAAAATTTACCTTTCCACCAAGAACTCTATCAATAATGTCTGTTGATATTTCATTTGATATCTCATCAAAAAAATCTATTAATTTTGCTGAATGTTGCATATTAATTTGCATCATGTTATTCAAAGAGGTTTTCAGTTCAATATAGTATATAAAGTTTTATAGATTTCACAGATCTATTTTTCCCACTTTAAAATAATTATGAAAAAATAGAGGTGTTTTTTAGATTCAAATGTTTGGTTCTTCGCTATTTCATGTAGTAGCCATTTAACCTATTGGTAAAAAAAATGAGGAGATTGTATTATAATCCCCACTCCTTCAATTATGAAAAATGTTGTACTTGCTATTTTTAATAGGCAATTCTGCTGTGCGGTTTGGCAGTTCAGATATACGATTACTAATAATCATTAGGTAGATAAATAATCTACTCTAACATGTTATGCATGTATGTATACAAAGGGACTATTTCACTCGTCATTGTCATCATCTTCGCTTATGGCACGTTCTTTGCACTTACAATGAACGCATTCTCCGTTGCATTTACAACTTATGATAATACACCTCCTTTTCTTTAATATATAATTAGCTGTTAGGTATAGAATTATATTGCCCTACTAAATGTAGGTTTATTGCGAAAAACCGCATCTTTACCCGGCATTTCGTTTCGATGTAGGGAAGGAAAGGATGTGTATACTCACACATATCGCTATTATAATAAGAAATAGCTTTCCAATAAAGAAGGGAACCACATAAACAGCTGAATATCCGATCGTTATGAATAGAAACACAATCGTCAATATCTTTGTCTTAACCGGGATTCCCCTTCCCTCATGCCAATTTTTAATATATTCTCCAAACCACTTATTGTAGAGAAGCCAGTGATACAATCGCTCTGAACTTTTAGCATAGCATGCTAAAGCGAGTAGGAGAAACGGAGTAGTTGGCAATAGTGGTAGAATTATCCCCACTCCACCGATTATGAGAAATACCGTACCTGTTATTTTCATAACTAATTTTGCTGTGCGGTTTGGTAGTTCCCACATACGATTACTAATGTTCATTAGGTAAATATATAATATACCCTAATTTTATTAGGGAAAAAAGATAATACTCAGGATATTTGGGATAGATTATAATTATGCAAAAAAAGATAAGCTTATCTTATAAAAGGTAAATTGATTTCTACAGATAATGATTGTTTTACACGGAACATGGAAACCATCACAAACCACCACTGATAATGGTGAATTTTTCTTATGGGGTGAGTCATCCTCTCCTCCAATCAAACAAAGAGGGCGCCCCCCTAAACTTTCGCTTACTAAGGCACGCATTCATCCGTTTCAAGCTGATATTAAATATCTTCATAAAGCAATAACATTTTTTAATCCGGATGATGAAACAGCTCACTCCATCAGCATGGAAACACGTCAGGATAATACAGTACTTCTACTACCCTCCTTCTTACGATATCCCCAGGCATCTCCTGATCTGATACGGGATGAAGATATAGGGAATGATGATGAAACAGTAGCATTATTTCCCTGGACAGTTAATGGAATTAGTATCAGACCCGAAGATTGTGTATCTTTATTAACCTCACTCTCGGGAGCCTGGGCAGGTACGAACGGCGCTACTGTAGGATCAGATATTCTGTTTTGGAGTAAAGTATCCAAGTTTGTAATGGAATTGCTCTCCAAACAGCGCTTTATTCCTGGTAAGGTCGTCTCAGAGGACAACATGAACAGAACCTTTGCCAGATGGCAATATATATTGAGCGAAGCAGATGATATAACACGAATGTCAATGCTTGCACACTCAATGCCGCCCATATGTATGGCGGTTATAGGGAACAGGATCCAGGATTCCCAGGAAGCATTTTTATCTGATTTCCTCAATGCTGCAGTGGACAGCTGTATTAGAAAATGGATCCCGATCTCAGAGATACGCTCAAAAAGAAAAGGGTTGTCAAATGCCTGGTTGCATTCACTTACCACAGGAGAACCTATCATAGCCGTAGATTCCGGATTAGATCAACTTACAAAAGAGATTACATCATGGAAAGCTCCTGTAACAGAGATCGAACAATCCGAATTCAGGACATGTTTCCGTCTTGAACCTCCCTACGATGATGAGACAGGATCAGGTATGTGGAATCTGCAATATTTTCTGCAGGCATCCGATGACCCGAGCCTGCTTGTGCCTGCGCAGAAAGTATGGACCGAATCAGATGACAGTCTTGAATTTTTAAACCGCAAGTTTGACAATCCTCAAGAAAAGCTGCTTGCTGATCTTGGAAAAGCCTCACAATTATACCCGCCTATCGAAGACAGCCTTCACTTTGCAAGACCAGAGACCGCACAGTTGACAAACCAACAGGCATATACTTTCTTAAAAGAGGGTGCACCATTACTTACTGAAAGCGGATTCAGTGTTCTTGTACCCCCATGGTGGAATAAAGGAGTCACAGGCTCACAATTGGGTCTGAAATTAAAATTGAAACCAAAGCGTGAATACGAAGAAGGTAGAGGACTATTCGGATTTGACTCTATCATCGATTATAACTGGCAGCTTGCACTGGGAGATGAAATGATAAGTGAGGAAGAATTTGAGAACCTTGCAAACCTGAAAGAACCGCTGGTGCGACTTCGTGGGCAGTGGGTCGAGTTAAAAAAAGAAGAGATCGAAGCTGCTATAAGGTTCTTTAAGACCCAAAATTCAGGAGAAATGAAGCTTTCACAGGCTTTGAGATTGGATGCAACTCTTGAAGATCCGGAACTGCCTCTTTCGGTAAATGGATTTTCAGCATCCGGATGGATATCTGAGCTTCTTGGTAGATTATCAGGCAAGATCAAGATATCAACACTACTGCAGCCTGATAGCTTTGAAGGAGAACTGCGTCCGTACCAGATCACAGGATTCTCCTGGCTGGCATATTTACGAAATTACGGGCTTGGATCATGTCTTGCAGATGATATGGGATTGGGAAAGACTATACAGATGCTTGCTCTGTTATTAAAGGATAAAGAAGACGGGATTGATAAGCCAACATTATTGATATGTCCTACATCAGTGGTTGGTAACTGGCGAAAAGAAGCGAAGCGGTTTGCACCGTCTCTTCGTGTTCTGGTGCATCACGGGACTAATCGCAGGAAAAACGAAGAGTTCATTACTGAAGTTTCACATTACGATCTTGTGATAAGTACATATGCTCTTGTTCACAGAGACCAGGAGACATTTACCAGGGTGGAATGGAACGGGGCTGTGCTTGATGAGGCCCAGAACATCAAGAACAGGCTTACAAAACAATCACAAGCAGTCCGAAAGCTCAATGCGGATTATCGTATAGCAATGACAGGAACACCTGTAGAGAACCGACTATCGGACCTGTGGTCTATTATGGAGTTCCTGAACACGGGTTACCTCGGCTCAGCAGAGGGTTTTCGCAGAAATTTTGCACTTCCTATTGAGCGGTATGATGATAAAGAAACTGGCGAGCAGCTTAAGAATTTAATCCAGCCGTTCATTCTTCGCCGCTTAAAGACAGATCCACTGGTCATTAAGGATCTCCCCGAGAAAATAGAGATAAAAGAACACTGCAACCTTACTAAGGAACAGGCTACACTATATGAGGCTATTGTTAAGGATATGCTACGAAAGATCCAGGAGACATCGGATATAGAGAGAAAGGGACTGGTCCTTTTAACATTGTTGAGGCTAAAGCAGGCATGTAACCATCCTGCCCTGTTCCTTGGTGACGGCTCAAAACTGGAGGGACGCTCAGGTAAGTTGAACCGTATCACGCAGATGCTGGAAGAAGTGATCGCAGAAGGAGACGCTGCATTGATATTTACCCAGTATGCAGAGATGGGGAAGATGTTAAAATTGCATCTTCAGCAGATATTTGGTCAGGAAGTGCCTTTCCTGTACGGTGGTGTACCCCAAAAGCTCAGGCAAAAGATGATCGATCAATTTTCCAGTAAGAACGGCCCTGCGATATTTATCCTTTCACTCAAAGCAGGTGGAATTGGTCTTAACCTTACCCGTGCCTCTCACGTATTCCATTTTGACCGCTGGTGGAACCCTGCGGTTGAGAACCAGGCAACAGATCGTGCATTTCGTATCGGCCAGACCAAAAATGTACAGGTGCATAAGTTCATCTGTGACGGAACTCTTGAGGAGAGGATCGATGAAATAATTCAGAGCAAGAAAGCACTTGCAGATAACATCATAGGTACCGGAGAAGGCTGGCTGACTGAGATGACAACCGAACAGTTGAAGGATATTTTTGTCTTGAGGCGGGAGGCAGTAGTATATGAGTAGACGGGATTACTTCTGGGGTGGTTATACTCCTTCAACTCCACTTGAAGTAGAGGGGGGTATTAAAGCTAAAAGCAAGAGGGGAAACATAGGAGATACCTGGTGGTCAAAGCGCTGGGTACATATCCTGGAATCATTCGGATGGACGAACCGTCTTGAAAGGGGTAGAAGATATGCCAGGAAAGGGCAGGTACTTGAATACACTCTATTTCCGGGAAAGGTCAAAGCAAAGACACAGGGTTCTGTTAAGAAGCCGTATTCGGTAAGTATAGAAATAACACCGTTTTCAGAAGATGAATGGGATAGTGTGATCAAAGAGATGTCAAAAAAGGCTGTATTTGCAGCAAAACTGCTTGCAGGTGAAATGCCCCTGGATATTGAAGAAGCATTTAATGCAGCCGGTATATCACTGTTTCCCACCTCATCAAGAGATATCAGGACAAATTGTTCGTGTCCTGATAGTGCAAATCCATGTAAACATATTGCAGCGGTATATTATATTTTGGCTGAAGAGTTTGACCGTGACCCATTCATGCTTTTTGCGTTAAGGGGCCGGACCCAAAAAGAAATCACTGGTTCACTTCGCAAAAAAAGAATGGTTATTAAAACTGATATACCTGATACCCAGGTGCATGCATCTGAAAAAAAAGAGAATGAAAATGATATATATAAGCTATCCGTAGAAAATTTCTGGACTGATAGCGAACCTGAATCATTTTGTGTGGATATATCTCCTCCTGATGTATCAGCTGCAATTATAAAACGACTCGGTCCGCCGCAATTTTGGGATAATAGAAGAGATTTTAATAAGATGATGGGGAAGTATTATGATGAGATAAGCAAGCATGCTGTCGAAACTGCATATGGGGAGTCATCAGGGTCGAAAGAAAAAAAAGAAAAGAATGAATTAGGTATAAACTGAAAATTGGCAGGTGTTTTTTTAAACCTATTTTTACCTACATATTTCGGTTCTACTCCCAGGACCTATAATTAGAAAAACATATTAAGAAGTATATGTATACAATTTTCAATCTATAAGTAAAAATATAACTATCCAAAAGCCTGTAAAATTCAAACAAAAAGAACATTTTATCCAGGATCAGAATCCTTTTGCAGGTATGGATTAAAATTCCCATTGGAGGTTAACTGTTATGGTAATAAAAAAGTATGAATCAGAGGGCATAACAATAGAGATTCGTTCTGGTAAGTGTATAGGTTGTGCCAGGTGTGTTGACATATGTCCGGTTGGAGTTTTCGAACTCGATATGAAAAAAGGCTATGCTACAGCACCAAATGTGGAAGAATGTACAAAGTGCTGTCTGTGTGTGGACTCCTGTTTCGCAGGTGCAATAACCCATAGTTCTTGTGATGAATCAAACATAAATTGATAATATGAACTTACACAGTCTACTAATGATATAATACTTATATACTAATATTTATATCATTAACCCGGATTATCGAAGTGATCACCAATGTCCCACAAATACAACCCGAAAGAGATTGAACCAAAGTGGCAACACCGCTGGGAAGAATCCGAATGCTTCAAAGCTACTGAAGATACCACCATGCCCAAATACTACTGTCTTGAGATGTACCCTTATCCTTCTGCCTCACTGCATATGGGTCATTTGCGCAATTATGCCATAGGGGACAGTATTGCCAGATATAAGCGGCTTAATGGTTTTAATGTACTCTATCCTATGGGTTACGATGCTTTCGGACTACCTGCAGAAAATGCAGCTATTAAGCAGAAGATAGACCCTGAAGGATGGACACGCAGTAATATTGAGGCTATTAAGCACCAGCAACAGGAGATGGGGTTATCTTATGACTGGTCTAGACAGATACAGAGCCTTGATGAGAATTATTATAAATGGAACCAGTGGATATTCTTAAAATTCTATGAAAAAGGTCTCACATACAGGGAAAAGGCAGTGATCAACTGGTGTCCGGATTGTAACACTGTACTGGCTAATGAGCAGGTCATTAATAATAGATGCTGGAGATGTTCATCTATAGTGGAACTGCGTGAATTGGAACAGTGGTTCTTCAGGATCAGGGATTATGCAGACGAACTCCTCACAAGCCTGGACGACCTGGGCTGGCCCGAATCGGTCAAGACCATGCAGCGCAACTGGATAGGACGCAGTGAGGGTACTATCATAAATTTCAATATAGCCAATAGTGGCGAGACCATTCCTATCTTCACAACAAGACCTGATACTGTATTCGGAGTGACCTTTATGGTCTTTGCACCTGAACATCCACTGATAAAGAATTGGGTTGAAGGTACCAAATACCAGGCACCATTTGAGACATTTCTTGCAGGTGTACAAAAAGAGGATAAATTCCAGCGCACTGCAGCAGATAAAGAAAAGAAAGGAATGTTTATTGGAAAATATGCAATAAATCCATTAACTAATGATGAGATACCTGTTTATGTAGGCAATTTCGTGATATATGAATACGGTGCCGGAGCTGTCATGGCAGTACCTGCCCATGATCAAAGAGACTTTGAATTCGCCAGGGAGCATGATCTTCCTGTTAAAGTGGTCATCCGGCCCGGGAACACATCCCTTTCACCTGATGAAATGACAGAGGCTTATATAGAAGATGGGATACTGGTGAACAGCGGTGAATTTGATGGTCTGGACAATCATGAGGCTATTGTGAAGATCAGCAGGAAGCTGGAAGAAATAAAACTCGGTAAGAGTACTGTTAATTATAAACTCAGGGACTGGCTCATATCCAGGCAACGCTATTGGGGTACTCCAATCCCTATCATCCATTGTGATAAGTGCGGGACCGTACCTGTATCAATTGAAGACCTGCCAGTTAAATTACCCGGGGATGTGGAATTCACAGGCAGTGGAAACCCGCTTGCAACTTCAAGTTCATTTATCAATACCATCTGTCCGGAATGTGGAGCTCCTGCACATAGAGAGACAGATACTATGGATACGTTTGTGGATTCATCATGGTATTTCTTTAAATATTGCAGCCCCTTTTCAGAGCAAGTACCTTTTGATAAGGAACCTGTTTCCTACTGGATGCCAGTAGACCAGTATATAGGCGGTATCGAACATGCTATCCTTCATTTGTTGTATGCCAGGTTCTTTACCAAGGCCCTAAGGGATATTGGCCTAAGCGGGATAGATGAGCCTTTTAGCAGGCTGCTATGTCAGGGTATGGTGAACAAAGAGGCTCCATACTGTGAATTATGTAACAGGTTCCTGCCACCTGAAGATTATGAAGGATCATCGTGTAGTGCCTGTGGCAATGAATACAAGCTTAAAAGTGCAAAGATGTCCAAAAGCCTTGGTAATGTGGTTGACCCCCGGATACTGATGGACAATTACGGTGCTGATGCGTCGCGCTTTTTTATACTTTTCGGATCAAATCCGGAAAGAGAGCTGGAGTGGTCCAACGCCGGTATTGAGAGTGTTTATAAATCGTTGGAGAAATCATTCCACTTGCTTATTGAAATGCCCGGCTCAGTTAAAGATACAATAGATACCAGGGATAATTACATCAAATTCATCACCCACAAGAGTATAAGAGATGCTACTTATAATTTTGAGGAATTAAAACTCAAGGATGCTATTACTCATATCATGATCCTGGTCGATGAACTATCAACTTATAGCAAGATGCCTGTCAATAAGGATATTTATAATGAAGCAAGGATGACTGCGGCTGTATTGTTAAGTCCGGTAATACCTCACCTATGTGAAGAAGTCTGGGAATTGACAGGACATGATGATTTTATCATCAGGGCAAGATGGCCGATATGTGATGAAACCGTGGTAAATGAAATGAATGAATTCAAATGGAATTTACTCAGCGACCTTAGCGATGATATCAGGGAGATCATCAAAGTAGCAAGAATTACCTCCCAAAAAAGAATACGAATTTATTCTGCTGCCGGATGGAAGTTCCGACTTGCCGGCCTTTTTAAGCAAGAGTTTGCTAAAACAAAGGACCGGGGCCAGATCATGAAGACATTGATGTCAACTGATCTGAAACGTTATGGTAAACAGGTGAACCAGATCCTTGGAAAATATCTGAATGATCCTTCATTAGCACCTTATGTTGATATGGGACTGGATGGTGAATTTTCGTTCCTGAATGAGGCAGCATTGATCCTGGAATCCGGATTTAATTGTACGATCGAATTCTATAAGGAAGAAGATTCTCATGAGAAAAAAGCTGCAGGAGCCTTGCCAGGCAGACCTGCTATTATTATTGATTGATGACCGAATGTTCGGATCATGTATAGAGGATAGGATAAAACATGATGAATGACCGTATACTAAGAAAAGCTAACATTAAAGATGTTCCACAGATCAAACAACTTATTAGTATTTATGCTAAGCAGGAATTGATGCTGCCCCAGGCCATTGGTGAGCTGTACGAACATATCAGAGATTTTCATGTGATCGAGATCAAAGAAAAGATCATTGCCTGTGGTGCCCTGCGTGTGACCTGGGAAGATTACGGTGAGATCTTATCGTTAGCTGTATCTGTTGATAAGAAAAGAGAGGGATACGGCTCAATGATCCTCAAAGCATGTTTAGATGAAGCACCTGAACTTGGGATCAAACATGTAGTAACACTTACTTATGCAGAAGAATTTTTCAAACACCATGGTTTTACGGTGGTGGATAAGTCGGTTCTTCCTCATAAATTATGGAGTATGTGTATAAAATGTCCCAGGTTTCCTGATTGCGATGAGATAGCAATGATGAAAAAGCTGGAATAACAGATTGGATATTAATATAGGGCTATTCCCACAATTTTCCACCTTATTTATTAATTATTGAATCCAATTAGAATAAATTATAATAATCCTCAATTTTTCAACCGATTGGATGAAAAAAGTTAGATGAGAGGCACAGAAAGAATTAAATAGAATTTAATTAATGATATATTAAATAGAGGAAAAATGAACTGTTTTTAATTAAAAAAAAGAATAAAAATGATGTTAGGATAATATGAGAATTTTAATGCTGAATTACGAGTATCCACCAATAGGGGGGGGTGGGAGCTATGCTTGTAAATCTATTTTGCAGGTTTTTGCAAATAAGAACCTTAATGTAGATCTGGTTACTTCATCTCCGTCTGATTATTTTGAAACTGAAACAATTAACGAATCAGTAAACATTTATAAACTTCCTGTTAATAAAAAAGATATTCATTACTGGACGCAACAGGAAATTCTTACTTATAGCTGGAAGGCAAAACAATTTATTGAGAAATTATTATTAGAAAAAACATACGATATTTGTCATACTTTTTTTGGAATCCCCTGTGGTGCAGTAGCATATTTATTTAAAGAGAATTTACCGTATGTTGTTTCACTAAGAGGTTCTGATGTACCTGGTTTTAATGATAGGTTTTCTTTTCAGTATGTCTTATTAAAACCGTTAATTAATAAAATATGGAGTGAATCAAGTGCAGTTGTTGCAAATAGTGAGGGATTAAAGGAACTGGCTCTTGAAAGTTCACCATCGCAGGACATTAGTGTAATTACTAATGGAATTAATATTTCGGATTTTAAACCGGATACTAATTTTATTAATAATTATATCAATAATAATTTAAATAATAGTATAAATAATATTAACAATGATTTAAATAATAACATCAATAATCATACTTATAATAAATCTAAGAAATTAAATATTGTATGCATTTCCAGGCTAATTGAAAGAAAAGGGATCAATTTTTTACTAGAAGCTATAAAAAAATTAAAGAAAAAAAACATAAAACTAATTCTCGTTGGCGAAGGAAAACAGGAAAATGAATTACAGGAATTAGCTAAAGATCTGGAAATTACTGACATGGTGGAATTTAAAGGATATGTTGATCATGATGATATAGCTGATATTTACCAGGAAAGTGATCTCTTTGTTTTACCTTCTTTTAACGAGGGAATGAGTAATGCCCTATTAGAAGCTATGGCTTCAGGACTACCTGTTATTAGTACTGATACAGGTGGAACTTCTGAACTTATCGATGGCAATGGAATATTAATACAAAAGGGTAATTCCAATGAAATAGCACAGGCGATCAGTAAGGTCATGGATGATCCTGAAACACTTATGCAGATGGGTTTTAAGAGCAGGGAAATAGCTGAGACCATGAGCTGGGAAGCTGTGGCTGAGGAATATTGTAGGTTATTTATGGAAATAGTTGAAATTTGATTAATTTTGATTTTTTTCCTCTGTAGTAGCAGTTGAAAGAGAATCAATAAATGATATTTATAAGATAAATGTTAATCTGACTGAGTCATTAGGATGGAATATATTTTTTTGCCATATTATTTTTAAAATAAAAAAAAGGTGGATTCAATATGCAAAAGAAAAATATTTTCTATAAAAAAACCTCAGCAAGTTTTTTCTTATCAGTAACATCACTTTTTATTTTATATTTATTATACATTTTCATTGATATATATATACTATTTTTTACCAGTAGAATCCATTTCATTTACCATTTCCTCTTGTTTTTCATTGCAGTCTGTGGTATTATTATTCTTTTTATTAGTGGTACCATGGATAGTATTGTAGATCGAATAAAAAATCTTCCTATAGAAAAACGTAGAAATATTATTATTATACTTTTCTTTATTTATCTTACGGTTATTGTATTTTTTAAAATTTATCTGGATTTGTTATCAACTAGGCAAACGCTGATATTGATGATCAGTATACTTGTACTTTGGTATATTGAATTTATTTTAAATAAGGATACGCCAAAAGATATTGAGAAAGATGCACAACAAGAGAAGGTTGAAGAAAAAATGCGGGAGATGGAGTATGCAGAGAAGTACCCATTGATCAATCGGGTGTGGGGGATGCGGTGGATTATGAAGTGGATGTATAAAGAGGGTTGGTATGGTGGAGGATTGATTATAGCGTTATTACTATTTTTCATTATCCAATCACTTCAAATTGGAACAATAGGTGTAGGAACTGATGAAGGAAATTCTATAAATACTCTTAAATTAATGATTTCAAACAATTTAGTACTCTATAAAGACTTCTGGGCAAGAGAACCAGGAAGTCTCTTTATATTGTGGCCAGTAGTAAAAATTTTTGGATATTCTTTATCAACATTAAGATATTCGATAATATTCATACAAATAATTATAATCTTCTTAACTTATATCATTGTGAGAGATAATTTTAATAAAAATTTTGGCATTTTGTCTGTTTTTTTGCTTTTATTATTTAACAATGTTTTTATTAGGTTATATCCTGGTTCCTTTCATCAGATTTGGCACCTCTTATTTCTCGGTTTATTAGTTGTCATTTATTCATTGTTTGAATGTAAGGAAAATAGGTTTTATTTGATTATACTGGGTTTAATAACTGGATATTCAATATTAAGCTACAAATATTCATGTATATTTCTATTAATAATTCCAACTATAATATGGGTTATCCAGGAAGGCACTCTTAGATCTAAATTTAAGAACATCCAATATTTCTTGTGGAGTAGTTTTATTCCAATTGCACTTTTTATAATATATTATTCCGCTAAAACAGATTTTATGCATATTTATAATATAATAATAGGTGATGTGCTTATTATTTATTTATTTCTGTCCATTGTTTCAGTCATTTTTCTGATATTATTATATTTTTTAAATGTTGGGAATAGTGATATACCCAATCAAATGGAACGGGGTATTTTTAACTATAGAGTGTCAGCGAAACATTACCAAAAGCCTATAATTCTTGTGAAAAGATTATTTAAAAAAATAATTGATACGTTTTTTTTCAATTCTATTTTTGAATCTCATAATTTTATGGTATTTCTTTCAATTATTTCGTTGTTATGTGTATTGGTGTGGGGTATGTTAGATTATATTCGTGGTGATGGGAGCATTTTTTCTACTTGGTGGCTTATGTTTGTTGAAGCTTCTTATGTATTTTTAGCTGTGTTCACTCTTAATATCCAAAATGTAAAGTCGAATAAAAAGGTCTTTTGGATTTATTATATTATGGTAGCCACTCTTATTTATTTTTCTTATACTCTTGGTTTTGGTGAAACCGGTCTATTTAGGATGATGCCAAATAAATTCCAATTAACAATTTTATTAATACTTATTAGCTATTTAACTATAGTGCCTTTTCTTTGCTTTAATAAAAATAATTTATTTAAAAAAATAGAGATGAAATTTTATTATATATTTTTAATAATAATTAATTTCTTTTTATTATTTTTAATCTTTGGAGGATATTTTTTCGTAGGACGGTATATTACCTTTGCATGCATTTTTCCGTTTTTATTACCATTATTATTATTCAATTTGAAAAGAAATATATTTAAATATGCCTTAATTTTTTTAGTTTTAATTTCATTAATTTTTTCAAGTTATATTCATGGGTCTATCCCCAATGATTACACATTCTACTCTCCAAAATCAGTACAAAAAGTGGTTTATTTCATTGAAAGTAATTCAAGTGAAAAAGACACAATCTTCACTGGTGATTTAGTATTAGCTAGTGAGATAAAAAGGGAGAATATTATTCACATCAGCTCCCCATGGATTTATAGAGGAACACCATCTTATTTATACAATGGAATAAATAAATATAAGACTCAAGTCAGTATGAACAAAGCTCAAATTGCAGATTTATTGCTAACAAAAAAACCTAAATTTATAGTAGGGTCGGGACGGGCAACATGGATGACTTTTTTCGATGAAGGAAATGATCCATCAAACATAAAATTTAAAAAAATACTAAATAGTGAGTATCAATGTATTACAACAATAGATCAATTCACTATTTATATTTTAAAAGATTCTTAACAACGAATAAGACATCTTCCACCAACTACTACTTTTTTATTTTCCAATTAATACCAGTACTTTTTCTTAATAAGTTAATATCTTCTTTACTAACAGCTTTAAGTAAAAAAATGGCTGCAACATATATACCAACAGCTAATAGTACTAAAATTAATGAACTTAAATTCTTAAAATATTCAAGGAAAATACCCATTATTACACTAGCAATCGCAACCTTAAAAATAACACTTAAAAATTTTTTATGAGAAGTATAGTAGTTAAGTCTTGAACTCCAAATATAGACAAGAATAAAAACAGTAAGGTCTGTCATTACTGTTGCAATACTTGCACCTATGTAACTGTATTTTGGTATCAATATTAAGTTTAAAATTACATTTAATATTACACATCCTCCAAATACTTTCGTAACAATTATTTGTTGATTAATAGACTCAAACAAACGTTCAAAAGCAGTTCTTGCAAAAATAAGTACAATTCCCCAAACTAATATTTGAAGTGCAATTATTGAAGGCTCATATTCCACACCAAAGATTAGTAAGATTATCTTATCTGCTAAAAGAGTAATTCCAACTCCTATAGGAAGAGCAAGAATAATCATATATTTGAAATGTTTCTCAAACGCAAATTTCAAAGAACTTCGAGAAGTTATATAGAATTGAGAAAGAATAGGGACAATGGCACCATTAACAGCCATAGGAATTGCTAATAAAACAAGAGCTACCCTATACGCAGCATTGTAATAGCCAACCACATCATTCCCTTGCATCAATGAAAGCATTACCGAGTCGATCCAATAATAAAAAGTAATAAGTGTTCCAGTTAACCCAAACGGTAATGCTTCTTTAACTGTATTCTTCCAAAATATCCAATCAATTTCCATTTTTGGTAAACCAAACTTCCATGTAGAAATGATAAAAATATACACCAAAATAATCAAACTCGCTAAAGAAAACAGCAAAGCAAAACCAACAATATTAGAGCCCTGTTTTATTGCAAATAAAGCGCCTAATAAGAGTAAAATGCCATTAAAAATTTGTCCGATGGATGGATATTTCATCCTTTCAAATGCCCTAAATATTGAGTCAAATACTAATATAAATGCATCAAAAATAATAAATAAACCAATGAAATAAACAACTTTTATAGTCTGGTCCGGATATCCTAATAGATTTATTACCAAAGCAATTAATCCAAAGGTAATTGTAGTTAAAATCATCTTCATTGTGAGGACATTTCCAAGATATTTTTTTGCCAGTATTTTGTTCCTTGCAACTTCTCTTATTGTTAGTTGCTGCAGGCCTAAATTTGCAAAAAAGCCGAAAAGTCTTGTAAAAGCTAAAGCAAAAGATAGGACGCCAAATCCTTCTACACCCAGGTAACGAGCCGTAATCATAATGAAAAAAAACATAAATATCTTGCTAATAGCATCAGCAATAAATAATATTCCAGTATTTTTAACTATGCGTTTAACTGTATGCATCAGAACTCACTAAACATCAATATTTCTTATGATTATCCGTACTTACTCAATATCTCGATATCTCTCTTATTGTCTTCTTCATGAATTTTATATTTCCTTAAAATATTCGAGAAATCTTTTTTAGTTATACGTGCGTTTTTCCAGATTTCTTTTCTTTTTCTTAGCATTTTCGGAGACATAATCAGAGCATCAAAATGCGCTTTTAGTATAACCAGTATTAATTTCGTAACAGGCACACCCATATCTATTTCTTTTATAGTATTGTTTTTTTTTTTTCTTATAATTTTAGATTGCATAATGTACTTTAGATGAAACCAATAATTCATATTCTTCATTAATAGATATTTGATCAACTCATTTAAGGGATATGTCTTAATAGCTAGCAAAATTCCATTTCTAACTGTAAAGTAACTTTTCATTGTAGAGTATTGTTTTCCTGTCATTGAATGATCATGAAAAACCTCTGCACCACTGGAATAAATACATTTCCAATCCTTTATTTGCCCTCTTATCCCGATGTCGATATCCTCACCATAAGCAAAGAAATCTTCATCGAAAAACCCAACGTCTTCAATAAATTTTTTTTTGATTAGCAAAGCGGCTCCGCATGGGGCATAAACCTCACTTCCGTCTTTTGCCAATGGTTCTGATCTACCAGAGTCTCTGGAAACTAAATAATAATATTTATTATTTATGCAAAGCCCTGTGTTCTGTATCAAATAGGGCGGGGTATTAAAACGCAGTTTTGATGTAACCAATCCAATTTTTGGATCAGATTTAGCGGTTTTAATTAAACTGTCGAGCCAATTCTCAACAGGATAAGTATCATCGTTTAATAGAATAACATACTTCCCCTTTGAGGCACGTATACCTTGATTAACTGCTTTCGAAAAACCCGAATTGGTGTTATTTTTAATAACACTGAAATGTTCTATACTATGATCCAAACTTAGAAAATTGAAGTTAGAACCGTTATTAATAATTATAACTTCGAACCTCTTTTCGGATTGCTTTTCTAAAAAAGTTATACAATTACTCAAACGCTCATCCGGATTTAAAGTTGGGATAACAATTGATGTAATTATATCGTTATCTGCAACTGATATTGATCTCGCTTTTATTTCAGACATGGAATTTATTGAGTTGTCTGCAATTGTCTTAGCAATTTTTTTTTTCAATATGATTCACCTATCCACTATTAGGCTTAAACTTAACTATAAGTATTATCTCTTTTTTTTTAATGTCTTGATTAGCTTATAATAGTTTAATATATCTTTTTTCACCGCTTGAAAGATGGTGTTTGTGTACCAGTCAATCATTAAGCCTATGTGGACGGGGCTCATAGAGCTATAAAAAAAGATATATAAGGTATCATCGTGGAGTGTATTGGAAATGTTAAGTGTAGTACCAGGCTATTTGCAATTAATGTATAATATTAAACGTTCACCTAAGGAAATTAAGAAAATACAATGGAGAATGTTTAAAAAAATACTTGCCCATGCATATAATGATGTTCCTTTTTATCGTGAAAGGTTTCAAAAAGCGGGAATTACACCGGATAATATCCAATCAAGAAAAGATATTAAAAAAATTCCTATTACAACAAAAGAAGAACTGCGAAATGCCGGGAATAAAATATTTGCAAAAGGGTATTCAAAAGACAATTGTAATTCATCAAAGACTACAGGTTCTACGGGATTGCCCTTTACGTCTTATTTTGATAAAAAATCATGGAATCTGTTAAAAATTTCTTCAAAACTTCGTGCACGCCGTTTATGTGGCCTTAAATATGGATCTAAAATTGTAAATATTGAAACTTATAATAATCAAGAAATTAAGCAACTTAACAACCGCTCCTGGTATTATGATAAGTTAATAAAATTACGATACCTTTCAATATTTGAAGATATAGAACAGCATATTGAATTCTATAACGCCTTTAAACCAGATGCACTTTATGGATTAACATCTTATTTTCTACAGTTGGGGCGTTATATGCATGAAAATGGAATCAAATGGAATTCACAAAAATTAATTTTTACAAGCGGGGAAATGCTAGATATACCGACAAAAAATAAATTGCAAAAAATTTTTGGACCCCATATCTATGATATTTATGGAACAACTGAGCTCAAAGAGGTTTCATGGGAGTGCCCCAAACATGAAGGACATCACATTAATGAAGATTTATATCTTGTTGAATTTATTGATAATGATGCTAATATTGATGAGGGCGAAATTGTAATAACTTCATTAGTGCATCATGCCATGCCTCTTATTAGATATAGTGTTGGGGATCGGGGACAGGCTCTTAATAAATACTGCAGCTGCGGACTTCCCTTTGCTTTAATGTCTCCTTCACAAGGTAGAGAGGTAGATTATTTTATACTGCCAAATACACAGCTTATTTCACCATATACACTCACTATGGCTATGCAACCAATAGAAGGAATTTTACAGTTTAAAATCATCCAACATACAAAAACATGTGTTGAAGTGAAAATTCGTCCATTGGATACCTGTCATAAAGAGATGAAACAACTGATCATGAGTCAACTAAAAAAAATATTAGGTGAAAACATAACAATCCGTATAACCCCTTGCCAGATAATTCCTCATGAGAAAAGCGGAAAATATCGCGTTATACAGTCTTTAGTACAATCAAGAGAACAAAATCCTCGTTGAATTGCTATCCTGTAAGTCATTTTTTATAGTACATCAAGTATAACTTGATGTATCGAAAATGCTCACTTTGTTCACATTTTCTATACCAGCGAAATAAGTTTTTTTGCCCATTCAAGCTTCTTTTTTTTTATATCAGTAACATCCGGATCATTGAAATCAAACCCGATCATTAATATACCTGATGCCTGGAATTCCTTTGCTAAAAATACACAGCGATCTCCATCAGTAAATCCACCGAAATTATATACATTTTCAAGCGGTTGCGCCTGGGTTGACCCGATTATATTACAAAGTTGCGGAACCACCGAATTAATAGCAGGAATATTATCACCATGGGCATGAACCACCATAACCGCACCCTGGCTATTAGCCTCGATCTGAGCTTCAATATCACCGTCCAGATCTGTTACAATAATTTGTGGAACAATACCTGCATTCATAAGCACGGCTGTTGCACCATCCGCTGCAATGATACAATATTCAGAAGGCTCGATCCCAGGAAGATCCTCACCCAGACAGGGTGCATTACCACAGACTAACACATCATTATCTTTGATCAACTCAATAAGAGTCCCAGGAGATGCTGATCGTTTAATATCAAATAACAACTTTGATAATATCCTGGCAGAATGTACATCCTGGTCCGGATCATAGCCCATATCGTTGATAATTTCACGATACAGCGGTTCCCATTCATTAAATTTCATTGCATCTTTGTAATGCTTATTTCCATACTGGTTCCTTCAACGTCCCATTCCTTGACCATCTCACCTTCAGGCTTGATCTCAATTCCGATAATGAGCAGTTTTGCCCGGATCTCATCAGCGATATACGATTCCCTGTCAAGTACAAGGTCGCATATTCTTTCATCTTCGATTAGAACAATGGCTTTAATTCCAGCTTCTACATCCAGGTCCAGCTCCTTACGCATATCCTGTACTCTTCTGATAACCTCACGGGCATATCCTTCTGATTCAATTTCCCTCGTCAAAAGAGCATCTACATAGACCGTACCTCCGGCAAACTCAGCAGCAGCTATATGTTCAGGAATGGTCTGCTTAAACACAATCATATCTGCTGTGATTGTAGCAGTGCCTCCCGATATCTCAATGTCGAACTGGTCTTTAGTATGTATAGCATCCTGAATTGATATTGCATCAGTGTCACCTAAAGCCGCAATAACTTTACCGGCATCGCCTTTGAAAACAGGACCAATAGCTTTAGGCTGTGGGACTGCCATTAACCCCAGTTCATCCCATATCTCACCTTTATTTAAAATGATCACTTCTTTGCTGTTTGTCTGGTCAAGTAGTACAGATCCAAGTGTTTCAACTGCGTCTATTGTTATTTCGTTCTCAGGAGCGATGATGATCCGTTTAACAGGCCAGCGCAGTTTCCGTTTCACTTTCTGCCTGGCATTGGATGCAGCTTCCACAATATTGCGAATAGCATCCATTTTCATCTCAAGTTTGGTATCGATCAAAGCAGCTTCGGCTTTGGGCCAGTCGCACATATGCACCGATTCTGTAGCACCTGAGTCTAAATTGCGTACAAGATTCTGGTATATGGATTCTGCCATATACGGAGTAAAAGGAGCAATGATCTTTGAAATTTTAACAAGTACTTCATACATCACCCAATATGCAGCCAATTTATCAGGATCATCACCTTCTATCCATGTACGGGGCCTGATGAGTTGAATATACCATCTTGAGAGATCTTCTAGAATAAATTCTAAAATTGGGCGGGTAGCTCTATGAAGGTTATATTGATCCATAGCCTCTTCTACTGTGTGTACTAATGAGTTTACCCGGCTGAGTATCCAGCGGTCTTCGGGTCTGAGGTGGGACTGTATAATATCATAGGTAGTAACGGTCGGATTAAAATCATCCAGAACCATATACGGTAGCGGGAACCGGTAGACATTCCAGAAGATATTAAGCATCCTGCTAACTGTACTGACCTCATCCCAGTTGAACTTCAGGTCTTCCCAGGGTGCATTGGATGAGAGTACATAGAACCGAAGAGCATCTGCACCGAACTTATTTATTACTTCCCCGGGAGCTACCACATTTCCCTGGCTCTTGCTCATCTTCTTGCCAGAATCATCCAGGGTGAACCCGTGCACTAGAACACTTTTATATGGTGCCCTGCCAAAAGCCAGCATACTTGCACCAAGCTGGGAATAGAACCAACCCCTGGTCTGGTCATGTCCTTCGGTAATAAAGTCCGCAGGCCAGAGTCTGTCAAAGTCTTCATGTTCATGTGGATAGTTTAAAGTAGCCCATGAAGCTACTGCTGAGTCGAACCAGACATCAAATACATCCTCGACCCGCCTCATAACACCGCCGCAACTACAAGGAAATGTGATATTATCGACATTAGGTCTGTGCAGGTCAATTTGGTCTTTGATACCACAGCGCTTTTTAAGTTGTGCCATGGTCCCGATAACCTCTCTATTTGCACATGAAGAACATATCCAGATAGGTAGTGGAATGCCCCAGTAGCGCTGACGGCTAATGCACCAGTCGCGTGCACCTGATACCCAATCGGTAAACCTGGCAGAGCCAGCCCAATCAGGATACCAGTCTACTTTGTTAATCTGCGCGAGCATATCGTCTTTGATGTCAGAGATCCTCAGGAACCACTGTTCAGTAGCCAGATATATAATTGGTGTCTTACAGCGCCAGCAGTGCCCGTACCTATGTGTGATCATCTCTTTTTTCAGTAGATTACCTCTTTTCTCCAGGTCTTTTAATACCTGTTCATCTGCATCCTTGACATATTTTCCTTCATATTCACCGGCATCTGAGGTGTATCTACCATCAGGGCCGACAGGACAATAGATTGGCATATTATATTCCAGACCCAGAAGAAAATCATCAAGACCATGGCCGGGGGCTATATGCACACAGCCAGTATTCTCTGCTGTAACAAAATCAGCCATATAAATATTATGTTCGAATTCTGCCTGAGCCGGTACTTTATCTGCCAGAGGATGGTCATATGATAACTTGACCAGGTCTTCACCCAGCATACGGTCAATTACCTCGTAATCAGTATATCTACCCTGTTTTAATACATGTTCTACCAGTTGTGTAGCAACATAGAGTATTTCGTTATGTTCGTTATTCCCTTTCCATGCCCTGATCTTGCTGTATTCAAAACCCGGATGAACAGCCACAGCAATATTAGCAGGGATGGTCCAGGGCGTAGTGGTCCAAATAACTATATAAGTATTATCCTCATTCTTGATCTTGAACTTGATATATACGGAAGGGTCTTCTTCATCCCAGTATTCTACTTCACTATCAGCAATAGCAGTCTCACACCTGGGACACCAGTTCACCACTCTTTTACCCTGTTCTAATAAACCTTTCTCGGAACTACGCCTTAATGTCCACCAGGCAGCTTCTATATATTCATCCCTTAGCGTCATGTAAGGGTCATTCCAGTTCAACCATACCCCCAGTTCTTTGAACTGATATGTCATTTCATCTTTATGTTTTAAAGCAAACTCTTTACATTTATCAATGAACTTATCCACACCATATACTTCAATATCCTTCTTTGATTTAAAGCCCAGTGCTTCCTCTACTTTCACTTCGATAGGTAGACCGTGCATATCCCATCCTGCCCTATCGCAGACACAATAATTATTCATTGATCTATAACGCAGGATAGAGTCTTTTATAATCTTGTTCCAGGCTGTCCCAAGATGAATATGACCTGTGGTATATGGGGGCCCGTCTACAAAATAGAAATCTATGCCATTAGCTCTATGTTGTCGGGTTTTTGTATAAGCATCGATAGATTCCCAAAATGTGCCGATTTTTTCTTCAAGGTCCTTTACGTTATATGTATTGGTGATTTCTTTGATCATTTCCGATTCTCCGGATAAGATGGATTAGAATAACTAATTGTTGCAGGTAGTACTTATTATATGAGTTAAAAAAAGAAAAATTAAGGGTATCTTTTTTTTAAGATACCCGGTATTATTTATCCGAATCTACTCGGTGAATGAGCATCACCGTGACATCCTGAACATTTATCCATATCCGATTCAGAGAGTTGCGGATGTACATTCTCATGACAATCATAGCAATCACCCACGCTCTTGTGGTCCTTGTGACACTCAACACATGATACATTCGAATGTTGGGTTGGGTGATCCTTGAACTCATTAACTATATCCATATGGCATTGTCCACACTGATCTGCGGTCACAACAGTGAAATCGAAATCAGTTGGAGTGTGCGGTTTGTGACATTCAACACAGTCAGTTGAGATGCCTGATCCATGAACTACATCATGACACTCAAGGCAGTTTATACTGTATGCATGTTTAGTATGACATGAATAACAACTGTCATCAAGCTCGTTGTGTGCGGCTCCTTTTGTCTTCAATTCATCATATTCTTTACTATGACACTTTTCACATGACTCATCAGTTATTAGAGTATGACTTTTGTGGCATGTAATGCATTCGGAATCTGATATATCGATACCACCATCCACCAGATCATGGTGCTCAACATGGCATAAATTACAATTAGAATACATAGGTTTTTTTCCGTACTGGTGACATCTATCACATTCGTAGGGCACCATTTGCGCATGAAGGTTAACACTCCCCATTACTTGGGGACATTTTTCTAAATAATCCGCATCCGGAAAGTCTAATCCACCCGGACATGCAGCGGAATCAACATCATGACAATCACTACCACCACAGTATTCCATTTTATGATCTGCGTGTAAATGGCTGGGTGATGTAACACTATATACAAAATAAAATAAACATAAAACAATTAATGTACCAAATATTATTCTCCTCATATGAATCCACCTTATTTAAAATCATTATTTACTTTCAATAAGTGTAACTGGGTTTTAAGAATATGAATACTATACATGAACATAAATATTTCGATATGGTTTTAGTAAAAAAAAAAGTCCCGCCTCCCAGATTCGAACCGGGGACATCGCGGTTACTGCGCGTGTGTGCTAAAAAGCACATAAACAAACTACAGCCGCGCACTCTAACCAGGCTGAGTTAAGGCGGGATCAGGATAAATAATAATATCTGCCTTTTAACTCTACTGTGAATTTACACTATTGTACTTATCTGTTTCGTATTATTGTGGTGTACTTTTTAATTT
>Ga0255426_10038_pt1 | contig 27055 bp, 22 predicted proteins | sample ANMaggSeSYBR02J9_FD_182666 | JGI IMG/M metagenome (GOLD analysis project Ga0255426, IMG submission 182666) | Sediment cell enrichment communities from methane seep in Santa Monica Basin, California, United Staets - ANME aggregate JGI... | ecosystem: Environmental > Aquatic > Marine > Cold seeps >...
TGCTGGACTGAAAATCCGCGTGTCGGCAGTTCGATTCTGTCCCTCGGCACTTCTTTAGCTAACTTCCTTGGTATAGGGTTAGTCGCAGTTTGGCTAACCCTTTTTTAGTTTAGCGAGCCCTTAACCGCATATAAGGTTCAAACCTTTATCTTAATGCACCAATCAAGACGCGGCCCCAATCGTTATTACCTAAATAACCGATAATACTCGTTAAAATTATCAAGATGTTCTTTTGCCGATAAATGAGCATTCGGCTGGGAAATGACAGAATATTTAGACCCAACCAGTTTCCGTAAATCGTTTTCAATAATCTTTGCAACACCTTTCCCAATAACAATTACATGTTCTGGATTGCTTTCTTTAACAGCATTCTTTGTGTAGCCGTTCCATGGTGTGTGAATCAAAGAGAAAAAGTCGCCCGCTGCTACTTCCGTATAACGGGTTCTGTTCCCGAGAACAAACGCTTAATGTTTTCAATATGGCGCAGGTAGATAAGTATTGATATGAAAGCAGCGCATATCGCCAGTACTTTTGAATTGGTCGCCTTCCATACAGCAACTGGAAGCATTAATGCCGCTCCAAGAGATCCGACAGATACCCGGTTGCATAAACATATAAACATTATAAAGGTCAGCAGGGCAAAAAAACACGCTATCGGTGAAATTATAATGAAACACCCTGCTGCAGTTGCGACACCCTTTCCTCCACCCTTAAATTTCAGAAAAACAGGAAAAAGATGTCCTGATAAAGCTGAAACAGCTATAAGGGATATATATATTTCAGCCCAAAAACCATTAACACCCGTTAATTTGATTGCAAGATATACAGGAAACGCACCTTTAAACACATCGCCTGCCAGGGTAATTATTCCTAGCCTGTTTCCTGCTATTCTTCTAACATTCGTGGCGCCTATGTTGCCGCTGCCCTTTTGCCTGATATCAAGGGTTGTAAACAACTTTGTTAAAATAAAGCCACAGGGAACTGAACCGAGCATATATGCAAAAATCACAAGTGCCGGCAACTTTAATATATTTACAAGATCCATTATAAGTTATCTATGAAAAACTACTGACCAGATTATAGTGATAATGCCGGCGAGAACAAAATGACTCTCAACCAGAAATTCCAGCCTTATGCCGGGAAGCATATAGCCCCGTTCATAGGCTGAAAGAATTACAAATATGAAAACCGGACAGAGCGTAAGCAAGAAGCCAAGGGTTGAGATAAGCTGAAACGCACTCGACAGCAGCAATGTTGCGAAAATAAGAGTTAACATGATTTTTAAAAGGCGCGTGGTCCGCTTTTCTCCCAATAGTATCGGGATAGTTGCCCTTCCTACTATGCGGTCGCCCTGCATATCAAGGGTATCAAAAAAAGCGGTTCTGACAAAAACCATGCAAGCTGACAGAAAAAACACAATAATTGTGCCTACGCCAATACTTTCAGATACTGAAAGAGTGGGGAATATCGAAGTAACGATTCCCCAGGCTACTGCTATAAGAACCGTCTTTGACCCTGGTATATCCCTTATCCTGCGATATCTGCCTCCAAAAAGGCCTTCCGGCAAGAGCCTTATGTTATATGAAAGGCCAAGTAAACTCATGAGGAAAAGAATCAAAAAAGAAGTAATACCCATAAGATAGGCGGCAATCAGGCCTGCACTGCCGGCAAATACAGCAAGTACTGAGAGAAACACCTTATGCTTTCTGTAAAAAAGAGCTCTTTCAGGATCATTGTAATGATCGGCTTTACTGCCGATCAGGTTGTTTAGTATGTGCATGGACAGAACATAAAGTATGGATATAAGAACATGAGGGAAATGGTGCTCGATTCCCTGCAGACTGGTACAGGCGTAACACAGGCATCCGGCACCAAGGGAAACATAGATATTTGTCAAAAGAAGTGATCGTTGTAAGGAAAAAAATGCTTTGCGCCATCTCTGCTCTTTTTTAAAAAATGAAGATTCAAGAGTTCTGTAAACTCTTTTTATTATCCAGTTCGGAGTAGAAGCTCCTGCCGTTAATCCTATGTTTTTGGCTGAGGCAAGGGCTTTTAAATCAAGCTCATCTTCTGATTCAATGTGGTAAGAAGGTTTCCCTGATTCTTTTGCAATTTCAGCAAGCCTCTGGGTGTTAGCGCTGTTATGGCCGCCCACGACTATCACTGCATCTACTGACTTTGCAAAACGTTTTACTTCTGCCTGCCGCCTTGATGTGGAATCACAAATAGTATTGAAGATTTTGTAGTGCGGGAATTTTTTGTTCGCCCATTTTTTTACTTCTTCATAAAATTCTATGTTCTGAGTGGTTTGAGCAACAATGATGGCCTTTTCAAAGGCAGGAAGAGAATCGAGGTCATTAATATCATCAATAACATATCCCTTGCCATCTGAGTAGCCGTGCAGTCCTATAACCTCCGGATGATCCCTGTCGCCGATAATTATTGATGTATAACTCTGCTCGGCGTGTTTCTTTATAATGGTTTGCACCTTGATTACACGTGTGCATGTGGCGTCTATTATTGTAAAACCGGCTTTTTTCAGCTTTTCCTTTGCCTGGGGAGGAACTCCGTGCGCCCTTATCAGGACAGTGCCTGAACCGTGATCCGGTATATCATCTATGACGGATATTCCCTTTTCTTTTAAAAGGTTCAGGATATGTGGGTTGTGTATCAGAGGACCATATGTAAAGATAGGATTTTTGTGTTTACTGGGCGCATCAAGAGCCATTTCAACTGCTCTGCGTACGCCCATGCAGAAGCCCGCGGTCTTAGCAAGTAATATTTTCATATAATCAGGTTCAGATATTATTGATATTATATAGTTGCTATTTTTCCTTTAGATATATCTTATGCTCTACAAGAGAAAGCGAATGAATACGCGCTTTTAAGAGTTTTTGTTCTCCAAATATGTTGTTTAAGACAAGACCATCGCCTTCAGGTTCGATTGTGTCAACAGCTTCCATGACCAGCTTTTCATCGTTTTCTTCAATAAGATAAGCATTTGCTTCACACATAGTATTTCTCCCTTAGTTATCTGTAAAATCCTTCAGATTTTCCTGTATCAGTGATTCGATAAAATGCGGAAGTGGAATTGAGGATAACCCTATTATTTCAACATTTTCTTGAGTTAGCGGTATGAGAAGTTTTTTGGCGGGGCTGCTTGCAACAGCCTCAGCGATTTTTGGTGTTATTTCACCCATCATGGCATTTGCTAAAATTATACCGATAGGCCCTATGATAACATCAACGCTCTTTATGGTGTGAGCAATGGCATTTTCTCCAGAGGCGCCACGATTTGCTCTTGCCTTAAGCATCTGGGATGTTGCTATAGCATTTGCGCCTAAAGCTATAATTTCAACTTTTTCGCCAAAACATTCTTTGAGCTTCTTTATAATCGTGCTTCCTATCCCGCCGCCTTGTCCGTCAATTACGCATATTCGTTTCATTGTATGTATTTTTTTTATAACTTTTTAATTTTTAGCCTGCTTTTTCGTTCTCTTTTTGAAAGCCGTCTGCTGGGGCCCTTCTTTTTTGTTGTAGGAATCCAGCCGCCTTTATCCTCCCCGTCAATACCCTTTGCAGACATATATTCTGCCATGGCTATCTTTTCTTCAAACATCGGCGAGCTTATAGTGAAAGCCCCTTGAGAAGCCACTGCATTAACTATTTCCAGGTCTGAGCTGACAACTAAAGCTTTTTCCCTTTCTTTTGCAGCCATTTTTATAATAACTGTATCGGCTGACTCACCTATGCGGGAAAACCTTATATCAACTCCTTTTATTTTGTCCCTGCGCTGGAAAAGAAAAGGAGCATTCGTTCCGTCAAAGACAACGGTAATTTTGTGGTGCTTTATTTTTTTATACGCCGCAAGCATATTAATCAGAGCTTCTCTCCCGAGCTGAATATCCTGCCTGTCAAGGTCGCTTAAAGTAGTTGACTGGCGTATTAGATTGTAGCCATCAATAATTATATGAAGAGACATAGTAATTATAATTTGTAGGCATAAGGCATCAGGTGGATAGACTGAAGGCTGAAGCTTTTTTCACCTTCAGCCTTCGGACTTCAGCCTATCCACCTATTAATTACTCTTTTATATAGACTTTCAGATAATTAATTTCACAAGGCCAGAAGGAGGAAGGCGTATTAGTTATACGTCGACGACTGATAACACAGTGAAATTATTTATCTGAAAGTCTATAGCTGTTTTAAAAGGTCTATAAGGCGATCAAGATCGTCATTATTATAAAATTCGATTAGAATTTTTCCCTTTTTCCCATGTCTTTTGATTTGAGTTTTGGTGCCAAGGTGACGTGAAAGATCATCCGCCAGGCTTGAAAGGTATATTTGTTCTGAATCAGGTGGAGATTTCAGGTGCTTTTTCTTTTCTAATTTCAAACGGTTGATCAAATTTTCTGTTTCTCTGACCGAAAGTTTTTTTGAAACAACTGCCCGCCAGGCTACAATTTGCAGTGCTGATGTATCAGCACCTAACAGAGCCCTTGCATGCCCCATGCTAAGGGTATTATCCAGGATACTTGCCTTTATTTGTTCGGGCAGTTTTCTTAGACGAAGTAAATTTGCAACAGCAGATCTGCTTTTTCCTACCCGTTTTGCCACCTGCTCCTGAGTAAGATTAAATTCTGCAATAAGTTGATGGAAGGCTTCTGCTTCTTCCAGAGAATTTAGGTCTTCTCGCTGTATGTTTTCGACAATGGACATCTCCAAAAGATCTGAGTCCGTGATATTTTTTATAAAAGCGGGCACATGGGTGAGCCCTGCCATTTTAGCTGCGCGAAACCGCCTTTCACCGGCTACAAGCTCATAACTGCTTCCATCCTTTCTAAGCAAAAGAGGCTGTATGATTCCCTGTTCTTTAATTGAGTTGCAAAGCTCTTCAAGCTCTTCCTGGGAAAAAGTTATTCGGGGCTGATACCTGTTGGCGTGGATCAGATTTATATCACATTGGAAATAATCAACCCTATCGTTTTCAAAAGGACTAAAATCAGGAATAAGTGCATCAAGGCCTCTTCCAAGTGCCATTTTTTTCCTTTTTTTTAGATTTGAATCAGATTCTTTTTTTTGTTTTGCTTTAGGCATATTGCTATGTTAATTCCTTAAGGAAATTTTTGATATTATTTAGTTTTTATTATCTCTTTTGCCAGATCAAAGTAACTTTTTGCTCCTGTAGAAGCAGCATCGTACAGCAATATAGGTTTCCCAAAACTTGGAGCTTCTCCCAGTCGTACATTTCTGGGAATAATGGTTTTGAAAACAAGATTTTTGAAATATTTCTCCGCATCTTCGGCTACTTGATACGACAGGTTAGTTCTTTTATCAAACATGGTTAAAAGAATGCCGGCAATTTTAAGATTCGGATTTAGATTGCGCTTTATAAGCTTTACTGTTTGCAGAAGCTGGCCAAGCCCTTCCAAAGCATAAAATTCACACTGAAGTGGAATCAGCATTGAATCGGCTGCTGTCAGAGCGTTTACCGTCAGAAGACTTAAAGAGGGCGGGCAGTCTATTATTATATAATCAAATGAATCATTCAGTTGGCCAAGCAGTTTCTTTAATGCAATTTCACGTTCAGGGTTTGACATCATTTCCACTTCAAAACCTATGAGTTCAACTCTCGATGGAATGACTTTCAGGCTATCTATATCGCTGTCCATAATAAGATTCTTGGGTTCGGTTTTTCCAATCATGCCATGATATAACGTCTTGGAAATACAGGTTTTATCAATACCCATTCCTGTGGTGGCATTTCCCTGTGGATCACAATCAACAAGGAGGGTTTTTTTCTCTGAAACCGCTAATGCGGCAGATAGATTGATAGCTGTAGTGGTTTTTCCTACGCCGCCTTTCTGGTTTGCTATGCATATGATTTGTGACATAAAAAATTCCTAACACAAAACTTGTTATTTGAAAAGGATATATAATATGTTAAAATATATATATGAAATTTCATAAAAAAATATTCGTTATATTTTCCGCTTTGATTTTATTAGCTGATGTATGTTTTCCAAAAGCGGCTTTATGTATTTCAGTTAAAAAGGAAGAGGAAATGGGGCGTGAGTTCATGAGGGTCGTTTTAGAACACTTTGAACTCATTGAAGACCCTTTTATTGTTAATTATGTTAATAAGATAGGCAATAAAATTATTTTGGCCCTTCCTCCTCAGCCTTTCAATTACCATTTTTATATCATAAAAGAGGATACTTACAATGCTTTTGCGAGTCCTGCAGGTAATATTTTTATAAACAGCGGGCTTTTTGAGGCAATGGAAAACGAGGAAGAACTTGCAGGAATATTATCCCACGAAATAGCTCATGTCGTATGCCGCCATATTTCACAACGTATTGAAAGACAATCAAAAATTGGCCTTATAACACTTGCAGGTATAGCTGCAGGGATATTCCTTGGATTAGAAGGAGCAGGAACGGCATCCAGCGCATTGACATTAGGGTCTGTTGCTGCCGGGCAATCAATTTCTCTTGCATACAGCCGCGAGGATGAAATTCAGGCTGATCAGATAGGCTTAACGTACCTTAACAAAGCAGGATACAGCGGTTCAGGCCTGTTGACAATGCTGAAGAAGATCAGAAGTAAACAGTGGTTCGGTTCAGACCAGATTCCTACATATCTGACTACTCATCCGGCTTCGGAAGATCGTATTGTATATATCGGGTCCTGGCTTGAAACCAGCGAGAAACCATCAGGGCAGGTGTTTAATATTGATCCTTATGATTTTCAAACAACTCATATGCGGTTTGTTAGTATGCACGGAGAGGAGAGCATTGTATTAAAAAAGTTCGAAACCCGGATTGCTGAAAGCCCCTCAGACTCAATGGCGCTTTATGGGTATGGACTTGTACTGGCAAGGACCGGAAATTTGAAAGATGCGGAAATCAATCTTAAAAAGGCGCTGGAGAAAAGAGCTTTTGATTCTCATCTATTAAAAGATCTTGGAAGAATATATTTTCTTGATGGTCGTTATGAAGAAGCATTAAAAACCCTTGAAGCCTCTTTAAGCATAGCGCCGGATGATATGGAATGCCTTTTTTTTCTCGGCCGTACTCAGACAGGGCTTGGAAGATATGGAAATGCTGAGAATACATTTGAAAAGCTCATAGAAAAAGATCCGGATTATAATCAGGCACTGTATTTTCTTGGCGATGCCTATGGCAGGCATGGCAGAATGGCGGATGCACATTATTATCTCGGGTTATATTACAAAAACGAGGGAGATTTTAAGAATGCCGAATTTCACCTTAAAAGAGCCTTAAAAACAAATGATCCGGATAAGAAGCTTAAAATAAAAGAAATACTTAAAGAAATTAGTGGAAATAGGTAGAAGGTGGCTTTGGTCTGGAGATAAAATTTGGTAGTCCCCACAAAACAGTGCGGGTCAATAATTTCAATAAGTTAGATATCATGTTTTCTGGCAGCACATAGTGAAAAATCAGGTGTTTACAAAGTAAAATAGGGCAGTATTCCCAAACCTGCACTGCTTTGTAGGGACTACCTACTGATTGGTAATCCCGGAGTCGGCAAGAGCTTTCTGGCCAAGTGCATTGCGTATGCCGCAACGCAGGCTGGCATCAAAACACTCTTTACAACCGCAATGGATATGATCAATCACCTGATTTCTGCAGAGGCAGACCATTCTCTGTTGAAAAAGCTCCAATTCTATCAATCACCGGACATCCTGGTTTGTGACGAAATCGGGTATCTCCCGCTGGGCACGCAGGGATCAAATCTATTTTTCCAGGTTATCAGCACAAGGCATGAGAGGAAGTCGACTATTATAACGACAAACCTGACCTTTACTGAATGGGGAAAGATTTTTGACAGTACCACTGTGGCCACAGCGATTGCCGACCGACTCGTTTACAACTCGGAAATCCTTGTCATGGAGGGAAAAAGTTATCGAAAGAGGACAAAGTAGAACGACAAAAAAGATAAAGCAATTATTTCTATACCCTGAAATAGAGTTTTTAAGATAAGGAACGGAGGACAAAATAACTTTCACAAGCAAGCGCATAGTTGTGGAAATTATTTTGTCCCCGTTTCAAAGATTTGGGAGGTTGATTATCAGCTTGACTATTTGATGATCGGTGCCCCACAAATTTTTTGTCTTGAAATCTCGAAAGGGATTAGTGTGTTTTGTTAAACAACACAAGACGCATAAGTGCGCCCTTTGATCGCTTTGGCTGGTTTTTAAACGATGATTTTGGCTGGTTTCTTGACCGGTGGTGACACTACGGTTGCAAACACCATATTTTATTTGATGTGCATTAAAGCCGACAAATCGCATGGCTGCTTGATTAGGATACGGAGCAGTGGGGCTGGTGGTGAAGCAATTCGTCCAGCGATCGCTCCCTCAACACATGAAAATCTTGTTTTATCGATGTTTCCTTAAATGTTTGCGCTCAGTTTCCATGATTTTGCTTAGAATAAGATCTTTCAGTGATAGCTTTTCAGGTACTTCTCATGTTTACCAGTATCATACTTTATGCAAGGCAATATGTTCGATATTTTAGTTGCTTCAGATTCAAAGTTTATGATTTTACTCATGAACTAAGAAAAGACATTGAAAATTTTTAATTCAGAAGGTTTTCATAAAAATCATTGCCCTTATCATCTATTATTATAAACGCAGGAAAATCCCTGACGGTAATCAAAAAAACAGCCTCCATGCCAAGCTCAGGATATTCAATGGTTTCAATATCAGTTATACACTCTTTGCCCAGTCTGGCTGCAGTTCCACCAATACAGCCAAGGTAAAATCCTCCGTGTTTTTTACAGGATTCTGTCACAATTCCGGAACGGTTTCCTTTTGCCAGCATAATCAAAGAACCCCCATGCTCCTGAAAAAGCGGCACATAGGAATCCATACGCCCCGATGTAGTAGGCCCAAAGGAACCGGAAGGATAGCTTTCAGGAGTCTTTGCCGGACCTGCATAATAAATAATATGTTTCTTGAAATATTCAGGAAGGCCCTGACCTGTTTCAATTTGTTCCTTGATTTTTGCATGGGCTATATCCCTTGCAACAACAAGCTTACCTGTAAGCAAAAGACGCGTTGAAACAGGATATCCGTTTAAAATGCCGCATATCTCATCCATTGATTTATTCAAATCAATATTAACCGCATTATGGTCTGTGCAGGTGGGCTTCGGCAAATATCTTTCCGGATCAGTCTCAAGTCTTTCCAGAAAAATTCCTCCTTTTGTAATTTTCGCCTTAATGTTTCTGTCAGCGCTGCAGCTAACGCCGAGACCAATCGGGCAGGATGCTCCGTGACGCGGAAGGCGTATCACCCTTATGTCATGACAAAAATATTTACCTCCGAATTGTGCGCCTATTCCAAGTTTTCGTGATATGCCAAGCAACTCAGCTTCAAGTTCATGATCTCTGAATGCCCGCCCAAATTCGTTCCCTGTGCAAGGAAGACTGTCAAGATATCCTGCTGAAGCAAGTTTCACTGTCTTCAGGTTCGCTTCAGCAGAAGTTCCCCCCACTACAAAAACAAGATGATAAGGCGGACATGCTGAAGTGCCCACCGACTTTATTTTGCTTTTCATAAAGGTTATAAGCTCACCCTGTTTCAAAACAGCTTTTGTTTCCTGGTAAAGATAAGTCTTATTGGCGGAGCCTCCTCCTTTTGCAATAAAAAGAAAATCATATTCATCTCCCTGTGTTGCATACAGTTCAATCTGGGCGGGAAGATTGCAACCTGTATTTTTTTCATCATACATTGTTAAGGGAGCTAATTGTGAATAACGAAGATTGTTTTTTGTATAAGCATTAAAAACACCCCTTGATAGAGACTCTTCATCGGAAAAGCTTGTCCAGACCTGCTGCCCCTTTTTACCTGTTATAATAGCTGTTCCTGTGTCCTGGCACATGGGGAATACGCCTTCGGCAGAGATAACCGCATTTTTCAGCATCTCAACCGCAACATATCTGTCATTATCGGAACTTTCAGGGTCATCAAGAATATTTGCCAGCAGTTTAAGATGTGACGGCCTCAGCAGAAAGGATATATCTCTAAACGCCTGCTCGGCAAGAAGAGTAAGCCCCTCTGGGTCAATTTTTACTATATCCAATCCTTCAAAGGATTTTGTGACGACATGCTCCTGAGTTAACAGGCGATATTCCGTATAATCATCTCCAACAGGAAACATATCCTGATATGAAAATTCTGCCATTAAAAGACCTTTTTTAATAATACGTAACCGTTCACGGAACATTGAAATTGGAAATTGGAAATTTGGCCTTCATGCTTTTGCACTGTTCTTCCCAATTTCCAATTTCTATTTTATCTCTCCCAAATTTCTACTTTCCAATTTCAAGTTTCAAGCCGTGAACGGCTACCTTATTGTTTACAATTTTCAGTGAAACTCTGTGTCGTTCCGCGGTAAAGGGCTCGGTCAAAAATAACTTGACATTTTTGCATCCCAACTTCACCATATCTTTAACCGATCTTCATTCGCAAAAGTCCTCGAAATAGCTCGCTATTCCTGCGGTTTTGTTCAATCAGATTGATTAAATCTACGGCAAATTTGGGCGCAAATTCTACCAAGTAATTTTTGACCGAGCCCTAACTCATACAATTAATGATTCTTCAATTTCGTCAAGAAATCTGCTTCGGAGGTTTGATTGTCCCTTTCGGTAGCCGGCATGACTTAAAAACAAATAGTGCTCCGCTCTTGTCATCGCTACGTACATAAGGCGGCGCTCCTCGTAAAGACCCATTTCTGTGTCCATGGCTTTCCAGTGAGGGAAAAGCTGTTCTTCACATGCAACCACAAAAACCACCCTGTATTCCAGCCCCTTGGAAGCATGTATAGTTGACATAATTACTCCGCTTTTTTTATCTTCTTCTTCTTCTTCTTCTTCTTCTTCATCTTCTTCATCTTCTTTGTCCTCCTTAATTAGAGCGGCTTCTTCAAGATATTCTACAATTGTATCTTTCAGTGAAGCTGAATAAATAAGCTGGTCAATATTCTCCTCTCTTGAGGTATAATCCATGGAATTGGCTTTGGAATAATGCTTAATATAATCCATATAGTTAACTTTTGACAATATAGCGTTGATTGCAGCATCAGGTTTCATGTCCTTAATATCATCAAGCAACCTGATTACCTCACTGAGAGAATTATATATTTGGGGAGCCATAAGCTTTTCTCTAAGAGCATTGCGCGCTGCATCCTGAAGGCTCATTTCCTCTGTTTTTATCTGAGCGATCTTATTGATAGCGGCCGGGCCGATCCCACGTTTGGGAATATTTACAATCCGCTCAAAGGATGCATCATCTTTTTCAAAAACCGCTGCAGCAAGATAACAGTTTATATCCATAATCTCTTTACGTTCAAAAAATCCCTTTCCACCTAACATTTGGTAGGGAATTCCAAAAGATCTGAATGCCTTCTCAAAGGAAAGAGAGCAAAATTTAGTCCGATATAAAACAGCCATTTTACTATAGGCAAGACCCATTTCGCGAAGCGATTTAATCTTTCCCGCAACCCAATCAGCCTCTTCTTTTTCATTGAAAAAATCATAAAGCTCAACCAGTCCCCCGTGCTTGTCGGAAAAGCACTTTTTTTCCATTTTGCAGTCGTTATGCCCGATCAGATCATTTGCCGTCCGAACAATCTCATCCGCAGAACGATAGTTCTGTTCCAGCCTGAAAACCCGTGCCTCTTTGTACTTTTCAGGAAACGACAGGAAATGATTCATATTGCTTCCTCTGAATGAATAAATAGCCTGCCAGTCATCACCTACACAAAAGAGGTTGCCGTTTCGAAGCAACAGCCCTGTAAGATCCTCCTGAAGATTATTGCTGTCCTGATATTCATCCACAAGAATAAACTGGAAAATTTTTCTGTACTGCTTGCGCACATTTTTGTGATCCCGAAGCAAATTGCGTGTCAAAAGCAAAATATTATCAAAATCAACCGCATTATTTGATTTCAGTTCCTTTTCGTAAAGATTAAAAACATCAAGCAATCTGATACGGAAAGCGTAAAGCTTATTGTCAAGATAATCAAAAGGATTGCCGGAGTTTTTTGCTCTGGAAAGCTGAGATAGAACAGGTTGGACATACTTTTTGTCAAAATTCAACTTCCCGACAATAATATCCTTGAGTATCTTTTGCTGCTGGTATCCTGCGTAGATCTGTAGAGGAGTGTTATATCCAAGCAGGGAGCAATGTTTTTTCAAGATTTTAAAACATGCTGAGTGAAATGTTCTAACCCAGGGGAAACGGTTTGACGGGATTTTTGTCATACGAACAAGACGGCTTTTCATCTCACCGGCAGCCTTATTAGTAAATGTAATTGCAAGAATGCGCTCAGGCTCATAGCCGTTTGACATAAGATGAACAATTTTAGCAGTCAACGTACGTGTTTTCCCTGAGCCGGCGCCGGCTACAACCAGAGCAGGAGTCCCGATATATTCTACAGCATCTCTTTGTTGATCTGACAGTTGCATAATTTTCCTATTGGGTATTTTATTTTGAGAATGCTATGATGGTAATTTCTAATGAGGAAGTTATTTCTGTTCGTGTCCTTAGGGTTCGCTAAAGTAGCGCCAGATGAATTTTTGTGGCTTTTTCGATCTTGCTCATCTCTTTCTTTCCTATTGTCCCGATTAATTTCACGATCCTGCTTTTGTCGAGAGTGCGGATTTGGTCTGTCTTAACCTTTGAGGCCTTTGGAAGTTTTCCGGTTCCTTTGGGTAAAAGTACCTCAAAAGGATAGATATTTTGGAGATTCTTAGAAGTAACGGGCAAGATGGTTACCGTTGCAGAAAATTCGTTGTTTTTGTTATTGGATACAATAACGACCGGGCGGGTCTTTGAAATCTCTTTTCCCACAACAGGATCCAGAGCGACAAGATATATTTGCCCCCTCTTAATATTCATCCCATCCCTCCAGATCACCGGGCTCAAATTCCTTTGTTATGGCAAGGCTCTCTGCTTTCCTGGCCTTATAGCCTTTTTCCATGAGCCTCTGCATTTGCTCATTTTGAATTTTTTCAATCCGTTGTCTCAAGGTTTCACTAATGAAACTACTCTTTTTTCTGGGGCCCACTAATTCGTTTAACTGGTGAGACAGATCTGCCGGAAGGGTGATGTTTAACCGAACCATATCCATAATACACCTCCGTAAGGACATTATTACAAACATTCATAATACATATTATAAGGAGCCGTCAAGGGAAAAAATACGCAGTCTGCCTCGGATGAACGGGAAATGTGCTCGTTTTTGAAGACTGACACCGTTCTTCCCTAAATGAGGTCATATGTCAACCTTTCCGCCTGAGGATTAGCTAAAGATTCTTTATTTTTTCAATTAAATCTCGGAAAGTACCATGTACATATTGCTTGAATTGATCATCATTTAAAGCGGGTAACGAATAGGTAGGTCGCTGGCTGGAAACGAGGAAAACACCCTCTGACATTAAATCTGAGAAATATGCTTCTAAATTTTTTACAAAATTCTTGAACCATTTGGGGTAGGCTACTTTTAAAGATTTAAACCCGTTGATTATTTGCCCCTCGATCTCCGAACTGTTAACCAGAACATCGAAAATATAAAAAAGATCCTTTGCCATTTTTACCTTTTCTTTTCGCCTGGTGAATACCAGTCCTTTATGCAATATATATGCTTCCGGCGATGGGACTTTAACTCTTAAATGTTGAGTGTTTTCCTCGACAGGGAAGTCATCAATCTCAACTTCGATTACATTTTCGAGGGCAATTGAAATATACTGCAGAGCTTCAGCATGCAAACCTTTCTGAACTTCGATCACCACATCTTCTTTGGAGCCCTTCTTATCAGTAAGAAATTCAATTTCAACTTCCCAAGCATCAATGGCACCTTCATAATGAATTATTGGTGGCGTATACAAAGTTTTAAAAACTGACTTTAAGCCTGCATCCATAAGTAATTGATCTAATGTTTTTGATCCAATAACAGGAAGTTTATCTTTTACCATCAAGTCAATGTCCAGCGTTCTGATGGAGTCTTTCGATTTGTCACCTAAAAGATAGTGGTAGTAAATGAGAGGAACCCAGCCGCCGCCGATAACAATTTCCGGCAAATAATCTCTAATGCTACATAAGACCTTCAGAAAGCCGGTTTTAAAATTTTCTGACATAAAAGCTTCACCTTTCAAAGAGCTGTTTCAGGCGTTTTTCATATATGTGTTCAGCCTGTTCTAAACCACGAATAGGATAGTTATAAAGGTCAAGATAAAGTTGAATGTCTGAAACAACCCAAGATTCTTTTACTTTTTGCTTTTTATAAAAAACTGAATGCTTGTAATAAGGAATTAAGAAAATAACATTTTCTCCTTGCTGGACTTTGCTTAGTTTCAACTTTTCCTTGAAAAACTCGATACTCTCCAAGTCTTGTATATAAACATGAATCTCATTAAACACAGCATATGGTGAAATGATATTAGCACCGGCATGAAGACTAAATGCGTGATTAATTTTGTTTGGAACATTCAGGCTGCGTATTTTTTTTATTATCTCGTTCGGGTCTTTTGCCATACAGAAATATTTAGCTTCTTGATTTTTTTTGTAATTATATTCACGAGTCCAGTCTTCCAAAATATATTTTGGATCTTTTACTCTTATTTTCGAATTCAGCCGCAGAGCATAATTCCTGCTTTCTAGTTCACGTGCCATTCTTGATACAAAACCAGGATCGAGTTTTACTGATTGGGCAAGTTCCCGAACACCCCACAGTTTTTCTTTATCAGATAGTATAGCCCGAAGAATAAGCGAAGCTTTATCGGAGAAAGGGCTTCTACTTTTCCTTATTTCAGGAAAACTATTCGGAAAACCCACACGTTCGATATATAAACTCCCATGCTCTAAAAAAACATTTCCAGAAAGGTCTAAAAAATTTATACCTGCCTTTTTTAATTCTGTTCTTCTGTCCTGGCTTAAATATCGCGCTATAATAACTGGTTCGAAACCATGATTTTGCTCAACATAGGACTTCAACTGTAATATTTTATCCCTAAAAATCGGCAAATTTTTCTGCAATATCACTTCGCCGGCTAATTTAAACTTTTGGTTTTTAAAACAAACCTGCGCTATAAAATCAGGATCCCCCGGTTCATTAGAAAAAGGCATTTTCTCTATATAAAGATTTAGGCCCCTGACAGAAATCAAATCTTTTATGCGTTTTCTGAGTTGTTCAATTATTTCGGATTCAATTTTCATCGTTGTCTATATTTAACACGTTGTCCAGTTGGTCAACATTTACATTATAAGCAACATAAGATCAAGAGGATTATAACTAAGTTGAGCGATTTTTTGCGAAGAAATGTGCCGAGATCTTGATGCAGCAAGGTTTGCGAAAAGCGTAGGCATACCAATGGACCGGTTAGAGTTGCCGGCAAATCATTTCTTTCACTGCTTAGGAACGGGGACGAAATAACTTTCCCAAGTAGGCGTATAGATTTGGGTCAAATTTGTTCGATCTCAAATCACAAAAGTTGATGGAATAGCGGGCTATTTTGATATTTTTGTGATTTGAGATCGGGCAAAGGTGGCCTGAAGCTGTGATGCATAGTTGGGGAAGTTATTTCGTCCCCGTTCCTTATCTGAGTGGTAAGGAAATTCTATATTATCAAGTCCGTTTTCTGACATTTTAAAAATACAAGACCCGCCCAGTCTTTCTCGCATTTTTGCCATTTACATTCAAAGTATTTTTCCGTGTACAAATCAATTAGGGCTGAAACCTCATCCTGTTTTATCCCGGAAAGAATAACCGCCCCCTTTTTTTCAGTTATTTCTACGACCTTTTGATATATATTCATTAATGTCGGATATCTTAAATTTGCAGTTATCAATGTAAACTTAGTATTTAAATCCTCTAAGGACATATTTTTAATTACAAATTTATCTTCAAGTTTGTTAATTTTTGCATTATCCTTGGCTTCTTTTATGGAACATGGATCAATATCAACACCAACAGCATCTTTAATTCCCATCATTAATGCCGTTATTCCCAAAACACCGGAGCCTGTTCCAATATCAAGAACGCTTGTTTTATCTTTTGCTTTTAATAAATTTGTTTTATTTAAAGCATACTCTATACCTCTTATTGCCAGCCTGGTTGTTGGATGTTGACCATTGCCGAATGAAACGCCCTGCCCTATCTCAATTACCACATCATCTGCTTTGGGTTTATAATAGAATCCCGGCGGTTTCAGAATGACATGCTTTGATATGCGAACAGGTTTGTTGAAAGATTTCTCTATAAATGTCCGGCCATAATGATTTGTATATGTCAGGAAGTTTTCTGTTACCAAGCCCCTTATAAGTGATCTTATTTCTTTTTTTTCTAAAGAATATTTCCTGGATAATGCTTTTTCCAGTTCTCCGGGCGTGACCTTTCTTCGGCTATTTTCTATTATATCAAGCAATTCCTTTTTAATCGCCTTTTCATCGGCCTGTAAATACAATCTTTATAATCCTCCAGAAAATGTTCACCTAAATTGACTCTGTATCATCCATTATTCCCAGCCTCGTCAATGCAAAATCATACTTTCGGCGCTTAGAGGCCTAAAATTCTCCATCAACGATGTTCATGAAATTAAGGCGTATCAGCTCCGCAGATTTTTGACTCAGTTTGCGTGTCAATTGCTTCTGCTCTTTTTTTTCAAGTCCATTATATTCCTCGAGGTAGTCTTTGAAAAAGTCATCAAGTATATCTTTTGAAAAAAGTTGTATGAGTTTGCCGAATTCCTTTTGTCCAATCGGCCCGGTTTTTGATAATACGTTACAAAGTCGGTTTTCTGTGATAAGGCTCTCCATCTCGTTAAATAGTTCCTCGCCTTTTCCAGACAACGTCATCTTAGGCTTTTGGGGCCTATCCCTTGCCTTTGCTTTTTCCGCCCATTTCTCATTCTTGTTTTTAAGAATTACTCTTGTTTTATCACTAAGAAATTTGGGAATTGCCGGTTTTATCACAACACCTTCACATATGTTATCTTCGAGTTCGGGAAGACCCAGCCATACGGAAATCTGAGAAGGAAAGCTGTTTGAATATTTCAAGCATTCTTCAAACGTACCCCTGAAAATAGTTTTTGCATACAGAAAACCGGCCTTCTCCATGACATGGTTGAACTTATCTACATCGATCAATTGGCCGTCTATCGCCACATCAATGGCATAAAACTCGTTGTGCGGTGTGTAAAAAATACCTTTCTGAATTCTTGTGGCAGAAGTATCCTTTTCCACATCCTTGTGAGGATATGTTCCACCAACTAATTCACCATATACACCCAACTCGGTAAAATCGCAGCCTTCTTTCTTTAAAATCGCATAGAGCTTTTTAACTCTTTCCCTGTTTTTGTCTTCAACCGGCATATAGTCATAAAAGTTATCTTGTATAAAACTGCTCCTCTTGGCGGATTTCAGATCCTTTCCGTCATACCAGAAAGAAAGATTGGCGCCATGCGCCTTTTCCTGAACAACAAATTCGCCTTGGTCTAACTTTTCCACAGCAAGACTTTTAAGAAACTTTTTGCGATAACTATTTTCAATGTCGAAATATTTTCTAAATCTCATAGTTTCTGTCCTCACTTACTCCCATATCCAAAACAATTTTCCGTTTTGCCTTTCTGATGTCATTTATAAACTCGTAAAGTGAAAAAATCAATGAGTCTAATTGGAACAAAGTTGAAAGAGGAATTTTGCCCCCGCCTCAAGGTGATGAAAAACTCGACGCGAAAAGCCTACTGCTGAAGAAATAGAAAAGCTGATCGAAAAGATCAGAGGAGAAGGTTGATGGCTTCGGCCACTTTCTCCGGAACATCTTCTTTGGACAAAATACCCAGCTTAACCGCTCTGCAGACGAGAAAATTGTCTTCCATGGAAGAATAGGTTTTGCATACTGATGTGCGTCCCGCAAGTCCGCCCTACGGTAAAAAGGCTATTCTCCACGCGTAATTTCTTCCGCTATCAATTCAGCTTGTTTCAAAACTGTTTCAGTTGCCAATTTCTGCATATCCGGTGGATAGCCAAACTGCCGTAATGTTCTTTTTACAATGACCTTTAATTTTGCCTTTACGCTTTCCTTGATTGTCCAGTCGATGGAAGCATTGGCCCTTACTTTTTCAAACAACACAACTGCCAATTCCCTCAGTTTATCTTTTTCCATTAACTCACGAGCGCTGTCGTTATTGGCAATGGCCGTATAAAAAGCATATTCAAAATCAGACAGCCCCATTTCCTGAGGCTCTTTGTCCATCTTCTGAATTTCTTTGCTCAATTCAATTAATTCTTCAATGACTTCTGCTGCTGTTAAAATCTTGATGTGATATTTCTTAATGGAATTTTCCAGCATTTCCATGAGGGATTTGCTTTGTATCAGGTTCTTTTTGGTTCTGGTTTTTATTTCGTCATTCAGCAGTTTTTTCAAAACTTCCAGAGCAATGTTTTTATGCTCCATGTTTTTGACTTCCAAAAGGAATTCTTCTGAAAGTATTGAAATATCAGGTTTGTTGATTCCGGCGGCATCGAAAACATCTACAACCTTCTCGGTTACCAATGCTTTGTCAATCACCTGTCTGATGGCTGTTTCAATCTCTTCGTCTGTTTTACCTGAGCCGGTGCTGTCGAATTTGGCCAATCGGAATTTTACCGCCTGAAAAAACGAGACTTCATCTTTAACATCCATGGCCTGTTCGTGGGGGATAGCAATGGAAAAAGCCCGGGACAGGGCGGTTACTTGGTTAATGTACCGCTTTTTCCCGTTTTCCAAGCCCAGAATATGTTCTTCCGCAGCGAGTATCAGTGATAGCTTTTTCCCTGTGTCAGCCCCGAAATATTCTTCATAGGCAAACCCATGAAACATCTGGGAAACGACTTCCAGTTTCTCCAGCATCAGTTGCACCGCTTTTTCCTGTGCAATGGTTGGGTCGCCCTTACCGCCGCTGTCGGAATAAAACGACAATGCTTTTTTAAGGTCTGATGCAATACCAAGGTAATCCACAACAAGCCCGCCGGGTTTATCCTTATAAACACGGTTCACCCGCGCAATGGCCTGCATCAGATTATGACCTTTCATGGGCTTGTCTATGTAAAGGGTGTGCATGGAAGGCAGATCAAAACCGGTCAGCCACATATCCCGGACAATCACCAGTTTAAGTTCATCTTCCGGGTCTTTCATTCTATCGGCTAATGCTCTGCGCTGCTCTTTGGTGGTGTGGTGTCTGGAAATTTCAGGGCCGTCAGAGGATGCGGATGTCATCACCACCTTAATGACACCTTTTTTCAGGTCATCATTGTGCCATTGCGGTTTGATATTGATGATTTCCTTGTATAAATCAGAGGCAATCCTGCGGGACATGGCAACAATCATGGCTTTGCCTTCAAAAACTTCCTGCCGCTGCTCAAAATGATTGATAATATCCTGAGCAACTTGTTTTATCCGGTCTTCACTGCCGATGAGCGCTTCCAGTTGCGTCCATTTGGCTTTGGCTTTCTGGGTTACTGTGAGTTCGCCCACTTCCAATTCATCATCTAAATCGGAAACAAGTTTTTTGCCCTCTTCACTGAGGTTAATCTTCGCCAGTCTGCTTTCGTAATAAATCCTGACCGTTGCCCCATCATCAACCGCTTGCAGTATGTCGTAAACATCAACATAGTTGCCAAATACAGCAGGCGTGTTGACATCGGTGCTTTCAATGGGTGTTCCGGTAAATCCAAGATACGTGGCATTGGGCAACGCATCCCGCAAATACTTGGCAAAACCGTACACAATTTTTTTGCCGACAACATTGCCGTTTTCATCTTTGGCATCGATGGTCTTGGCTTTAAAACCATACTGGGTCCGGTGGGCTTCATCGGCAATGACAATGATGTTTCTTCTTTCCGAAAGGGTTTCATAAACATTGCCTTCATCGGGTTGGAATTTTTGGATGGTGGTAAACACCACACCGCCCGATGCGACTTTGAGCAGCTCCTTCAAGTGGCCTCTGTCTTCCGCCTGCACAGGTTCCTGCCGTAGCAATTGCTTTGATGCGGCGAAGGTATCAAACAACTGGTCGTCCAGATCGTTTCTGTCGGTAATGACCAAAACCGTGGGGTTATCCATTGCCAGGACAATCTTTCCCGTATAAAAAACCATGGAAAGCGATTTACCGCTTCCCTGGGTGTGCCATACCACGCCGCCTTTCCGATCTCCTGAAGGCTGTTTCTTTACACCCGGCAGGCCATAACTTGCAGGGGATTCCGCAATCATTTCCGATTGCGCTTTCTTCTGCTCAGGCAAATATTCAGCGGCTCTTAACGTAGATTCAACAGCTCTGTTTACAGCATAATATTGATGATAGGCAGCCAGTTTTTTTTCTGTCTGGATGGTAATGATGCCTGTTTCCCTGTCCTCTTTTTTCGATTTTTCAAACACAACAAAATGACGGATCAGATCCAGAAGAATTTTCTTATCCAGCATGCCTTTGATCAGGGTTTCCAGTTGTCCAATGAGCGGGGAGGCTTCCACCTTGCCATCCGCTGTTTTCCAAGCCATGAAACGGGTGAATCCGGCGGAGATGGACCCGGCTTTGGCTTCAAGGCCATCGGAAATAATCATCAATACATTGTAGGTAAACAGGTCGGGGATTGCCTGCTTGTAGGTCTGGAGCTGTTTGAATGCCGACCTTACGGTAGCGTTTTCATCCGCCGGGTTTTTCAGCTCAATGGCCACCAGAGGCAGGCCATTAACAAAAAGAATCACATCCGGGCGTTTGTTGATATTGTTTTCAATAACGGTAAATTGGTTGGCAACCAAAAAATCGTTATTTTCCGGATTCTTGAAATCAATTAGCCAGACCAGATCACCCCGGTTGTAGCCGTCCTTCTGATAGCCGACCCTTATTCCTTCGGTCAGCATCCGGTGGAAGGCCTCATTGTTGGCAATGAGTTCCGGGGAATTGAGCCTTTGGATCTGCTTGATAGCGTCTTCCCGGATATCCGCGGGAATAGACGGGTTAATCCTGCCGACGGCTGTTTGCAATCGCTCCATGAGCAGCACATCTTCAAAGCTTTGTCTTTCCGGTGTGTCGCTGTCCGGGGCAATGGAAGGAGCATAGATGAATTGGTATCCCTGCTTTTCAAGGAGTTCGATGGCGAATTTTTCTATTGCGCTTTCTGTTATTCTTTCCATTCATCACCTTCTGTAAAAGCCTGATGTTCGGTCATATAAGCCTTGTAATCGACATTGAAGAGTACTTCACTGGCTGGAAACGAATAGTCCCCCATTTCAAATTCACCATATAAATCATCCCAGAATTCGTTGAATGGTTCATTATCGGGATAGAGCTGTTTGGCTTCCACAGTTTCTTTTTTGCTCCAGGGATTTTCATTTTCAAAGGTTCTTATCAAAAAAGATGCAACTATAACCGTTGTATCAATCAGAAATTCCTTGGTCAGTTCATCAACCTTGTTGTTTCTTTCTTTTAACTCTTCCAGAGATTTGCCGTGGGATGTTGTACCAATATCGTTTCTAATTTCACCAATATTCTGACCGATGGTTGCCAAAGCCGATGAAATTTGGGTAACCAAGTTATCGCTTGAGTAGCCAATAGCCGTAAACGCTTTTTTCATCACGGCGTTAATACTTGCTGTTTCTCCCAGTTCGACACCTTTTAACTTGCAGATTTCCTTGCCGATGGTTTCTAAAAGCGCTTTGGCATTTTCTATGGCATGACTGAAATCAGCAGATGCATGAGCTTCAATCCGTTCTGTGTAAATAGTCAGTTCCGACCATCTTCCGTATTGCTCAATTACTTTTTTTAGCCTCTCCATTTATTACAGCGCCTTAGTTTTCATATTCAACAATGATTTCACCGCTCATCAATTTTGGCAGAAGTGTATCTCGGAATTTTTCGAGAGTGCAGATTTGGGATTGATTGGTAAATATTTTGTCGAAAAATGGCTCAACTTGAACTTGAAAATCAACCAGAAATTTATCCCCCGTATATGGAACAGGAATTTTGGAAAAATTTCCAGTATTCAGATTCAGTGTAGCAGTGCCGCCACTTGCCATTGAATGTAACAAGTCATTATATGACTTCATGGTGAGATATAGAAAGTAACGGTAATAATCCTTTTGGGGTATTATTGAATTTATTTGCTGATTGGTTTGGCTTTCTTTTGCATTTATTGAAACCAAGCCAACAGTTGCAATACAACTTACACATATAGATTTTGGTGGTAGTGTTTTATTAGATTGAGATAGTTTCCCTTTTTCAGATAAACTGTCAGTTGTTTCAAAAAGGAAAATATTTCCGTGCATATCAGGAATTTTTATAAATGGAATTTCTCCATTAAAATAATTATGAATTTTCTTGGAAGGTGTTTTTCCACATATAATCTCTCCGAAGAACGATAACGGTTTTTCCTCCCAATCCTCCTGCGCTTCCTCCACAAACCACTGCCTGAAAAGCGTTTCCGCCATGGCTTCGAGGGTTTTGTTCTGGTGGTGGAGCAGGTCTATTTTGTCGTCGAGACTGGAAAGGACTGAGGCGATAGCTTTTTGTTCGGGGAGAGGGGGGAGTGAAAAGGGATATTCTCGCATCGTTTTAAGTGATACGTTTTTTATTGTAGATCCGTGTGCAAAAACATTTATATATTCTTGAAAGTTTCTATCCGACATGACATATCTAATAAAAGATTTATCGATATTATCCAGTATATTGAAGTAACAGGCACTCTTACCTAATATACATTTTTCATTGTTGTAGAGAGCTATATTTCCCAAAGTACCATTAATTGAGATAAGAATTGTACGTTCATTTAAATCTTTTTTGTATTTCTCATATTCTTCAATAGTCGTTCTTTTAGTACTTTCTTTGATAACTATCTTACCATTACATAAATTGTTTCCATTTATAAAATAATATTCACCATTATCATCATAATTAGGCGTGCCGTGCAATCCGTCGCCCAGGATTGAGACTGCATCCTGCAATGTTACTTCCTTCCACTCACCCATTGACTTTCACCTTCCCCCAATTCTCAGCAATCAAAGCATTCAGTCTCTCTTTTCCTCTTTCAACTCCTCCTCAAACTCCGCTTCCAGCCATCTATCCTTCATCTTCAAACAAATCCTTAACAATAGCCAGTCGTTCTGCAATCACTTCCGGCGCAGGCAGATATTTGCTGTATTCTTCCGGCAGGTAAGGCGAGGTGCTGTAAGTTGCCACGCCAATCGGCTGAGTGGTTGTTTTGAGAGAATATTCCACAACTGTTTTATCTTTGCTTTTACATACAATAATGCCAATCGCATCATTTTCATCATCTACTTTATATTGTTCGTTCAGAGCAGTCAGGTAAAACTCCATTTTACCCTTGTATTCCGGCTTAAATTCACCAATTTTCAGTTCCACAGCAATAAACAGTTTTAATTTTCGGTGGAACAAAAGCAAATCGATAAAGTACTCACTCTCTCCAACCTTAAGCCTGAACTGGTTGCCCACAAAGGTAAACCACACGCCCATTTCAATCAGAAATTTACGGATATTCTTCACCAGGGTCTGTTCCAGTTCATGCTCGCTGTGTTCTTCTGCCAGCTCCAGAAAATCGAAGGTGTAATGGTCTTTTACCGCCAGCTTTGCCTGATGTTTGTATTTTTCAGGCAGGGTCTGGTCAAAGTTGGTCTGATTCATCAGGTACTTTTCATAGGTTTTGTTTTCAATCTGATGAATCAGGACATCCTTGGTCCAGCCGAATTTCCTGACATGCAACATATAAAATTCCCTCTCCAGAGGGTCTTTGCATTTGGTCAGAATCAGGATATTTTTTGTCCAGCTAATTTCTGCAACCAATGGTTGCAGTTTTTTATTTTGCTGAATTTCAGAATAAAAAAATCTCATATTCCAGAGATTTCGGCCAGAAAACCCTTGAATTCCCGGATATTCCTCCTGAATATCTTTTGAAAGCTGCTCTACAACCGATTTTCCCCAGCCAAGCTCTTGCTGCTTATCGACAATCATCCGTCCAATATCCCAATAAAGCTGTATTAATTCTTTGTTGACAGCTTTTAGGGCTTCATATTGGGAACGGCGTATCCGTTCCTTTACTTCAGTAAAAAAATTAATGTAATCATTATCGGGACTTAATGGCTTACCCATTTTTAACCTCAATTTTTCATCAGATTTTCATATCTTTCTTTAATGACGTATCGCATTTTGCGATACCATTGCTTTTATCTTTTTTATTTAATTTTCACCTTCCCCAAATTCTCAGCAATCAGCACATTTAATCTCGCTTCCTCCTTCAACTGCCCCTCAAATTCCGCTTTCAGCTTGGCAAACCGCTCATTAAAATCAAAATCATCTTTATCATCCGGCAAGCCGACATACCGGCCTGGTGTCACCACATAATCCAGTTCTCGCACCCGTTCAATGGAGGCAGAATTACAGAACCCTTTGACATCTTCATAATCTCCGTCCGGATTACGCCAGTTATGATAGGTTCCAGCTATGGTGGCGATATCCTCGGCGGAAAACTCCCGTGTTCTGCGGTTGATCAAATGCCCCATATTGCGGGCATCAATAAAGAGGATTTCATCGGTGCGGTTACGGAACTTGCCGTTGGCTTTGTTCCGGCTCAGGAACCACAGGCTGGCCGGGATCTGTGTATTCAAAAACAGCTTGGCAGGCAGGTTGACAATGCAATCCACCAACCGGGCTTCGATCAACTCTTTTCGAATATCTCCTTCACCGGATGTTTTGGAAGTCAACGACCCTTTTGCAAGAACAAAACCGGCCTGACCGCTGGGGCTTAAATGATAAAGGAAGTGTTGTATCCAGGCATAGTTGGCGTTTCCGGTTGGCGGCGTGCCGTATTGCCATCTGCCGTCTTTGCGAAGAAGATCACCGCTCCAGTCGCTGTCATTAAAGGGCGGATTGGCAATCACATAATCGGCTTTTAAATCCTTGTGACGGTCATTTAAGAAAGAGCCTTCGTTGTTCCATTTCACCTGGGAACTGTCGATGCCCCGAATCGCCAGATTCATCTTTGCAAGCCGCCAGGTGGTCTGGTTGCTCTCCTGTCCGTAAATGGAAATATCATTCACCCTGCCCTGATGGTCGGCCACAAACTTTTCCGACTGCACAAACATGCCGCCGGAACCGCAACAGGGGTCAAGCACTCTACCTTTGTATGGCTCCAGCATTTCCACCAGCAATTCAACAACGCTTCGCGGGGTATAGAACTGGCCGCCTTTTTTGCCCTCCGCCAGAGCAAATTCACCGAGGAAATATTCAAACACATGACCCAGCACATCAGCGCTTCGGGCTTTGGCATCACCAAGAGCAATGTTTCCAACAAGGTCAATCAAACCGCCAAGATTGGTGGGGTCAAGGTTGCCCCTAGCATAGACTTTCGGCAACACATCCCGAAGCGAAGGATTGTCCTTTTCAATGGCATCCATGGCACTGTCAACCCCTTTGCCGATTTCCGGCAATTTGGCTTTAGATTGCAGATAAGACCAGCGGGCAATTTCCGGCACAAAAAAGACATTCTCCGCCTTGTATTCGTCCTTGTCTTCCGGATCGGCTCCGGCATATTCGCCTTCACCTTTTTTGAGCTTGCTGAATAATTCTTCAAAGGCATCAGAAATATACTTCAGGAATATCAAACCCAAAACAATGTGTTTATATTCCGCGGCATCAATATTTTTCCTGAGCTTATCGGCAGCTTTCCAGAGCTGTTTTTCAATCGGCTCTTCGGTGTTGTTGTTCTTTTTGGCTTTTGCCATGTATTTCTCCAGTTGTTCATTCACTTTTTATGACCGTCAAAAAAGTCTTGCGCTCTTCCTGCATACTGGCAATCTGTTCATCATTTAGGACAAGAACCAGTCCGAGCAATAACTAAAGCAAGCGTTTCAAAAAGTAGCCAGCAGCGCGGCAACACTTAGAGCATCCTGGCCTTTCTCCAAAAGCATTTCCCGGGGGCGATCTCCTTCTGGCCTTGTGAAATAAATTATCTGAAAGTCTATAGAAGCGATTTAATCTTCCAAAAAGATTAGATGATCAGCCACGACCTTTTCCTCTACCTCCACCACGCCTTCCCATACCTTTGTCTCTTCTTCTGCCTCTTCCTCCGCAACCGGCGCCTCTTTGCGATTGGTCCAAGCTCCCTTGCTCCATCCCAGTCTTTACATCTGTCACTACATTTTTAAATAATGAAGAAAGATAGGACCACAGGCTTAAAGCAATGCCTGTGCCCGCTTCAACCACAGCTTTTGTTTTATCATATGGTGCGGCATCTGGTTGGGCATTTTCCTGCTTTGGCTCCATCCGTTGTTCTGAGGACAGATAGGATTTCACTGTGTCATATGCTGCATTCACCTCTTTCAATTTCTCCTCAGCCCTTTGTCTCAGACGGGGATTGTTGGAAAACCGGTCAGGATGCCAAACAGTGACTATATCTTTATAGGACTGTTTGATCTCATCTGTCGATGCACCACGGTCCAATTCAAGTATCTCAAAAGATTGTTTAATATCCATTTTTATTTTCTCCAAGATTAATTATTCATTTTCCATTTTTGATGATATCGCAAAAAACTATATTATGCCGCTTCGCGGCACTGTAACCGAAAATAACTTGTCAATCATATCAAAAGGTTATGATTTAGTTATTTGAACATTTAAGTCTGCATAATCATATATAATTACCTCTGTTTTCATATCATGCAAACGATAAAATCGTCCGGCATGTTTCGTCTGTTAATAATGGATATATACCAATAGTATAATCCCGTTTAGACCTGCTATGTACATCAGTGTCCATAAGATGATTTTTTATTATATCATCAGTTACCGGTATGAAGTCACGGTTTTCACAGTCAGCGCATTTTACCTTTGGTTTTTCGCAAATACCTCTTATCCATTCATTACGACAACACGGCTGATATCCACTTTTGCCTGTTTTTGTACTTTCAAATCTTTTTGGGAACACATCTTCTCGTCCCTTGCCTTTCCGATGTTATCTATAAACTCGTAAAGTGAAAAA
>Ga0255426_10039_pt1 | contig 27038 bp, 20 predicted proteins | sample ANMaggSeSYBR02J9_FD_182666 | JGI IMG/M metagenome (GOLD analysis project Ga0255426, IMG submission 182666) | Sediment cell enrichment communities from methane seep in Santa Monica Basin, California, United Staets - ANME aggregate JGI... | ecosystem: Environmental > Aquatic > Marine > Cold seeps >...
CAGCAGCATCTTCATGTAGTGTTGTTTCCATGATCACTAATACTGGACAGTCAGAATATAGCATATTGGCCGTAGCTGCAATTATTATTCTACTTTTCGTAAAGGAGATCTTATCAGCATCCGAACGATGGAATAAAGCTATCAGTTGCTCATTAAATATGTGTATAAGTACTCTTTTATTCTCTTTTGTTGCAATAGTATCTTACACTGTGCTCTCTCTCTAAGAGGGAAGATTTTGTTTTTCTCGGAGATACTCACACCAAATAAACGTGGCTATAATAGTCACGTTTAAGTTGATTTCATCTATTGTAGTGGTATTTAATTTATAAATTATATACAAAAATGCTCACTTCGTTCGCATTTACTTAAGTACATCAAGTTATTCTTGATGTATTACAAGAAAATCCGAGCGTTAGCGAGGATTTTGTTCTCAGCTATTAAAAATACGAGGCAACTACAATGAGCCCTGAAGAATCCTATGATGTTATTGTGATCGGCGCCGGACCGGCTGGTTCTACTGCAGCAAAATATGCTGCTACAAACGGTGCCAATGTACTGCTAATAGATAAAAAGAAGAACATTGGTACACCCATTCAATGCGGCGGGTTTCTGCCATGTTATGAAGAACTGCAAGAACTATTGCCAGGCGCCAGGCTTCCATCAACTCTCATGGATATACCGAAAAATTGTATTCATACATCTACCCGTATCCACAGGTTTATATCCCCAAACCTGGAACCTAAGGAATTTGAAGTCGAAGCAAATGTACTGGATAGGAGCAGGTTTGATAAATACCTGGCCCAGGAAGCGGTAAAAGCAGGGTGTGATATGCTGGTAGGTACCAGGGCAGACTCTATAAAAGGTGATATTGTATCACTTAAAGGTTTATTTGGTGAGTTTGATATCACAACTAAAGTAATTATCGGTGCAGACGGACCAAATTCACTGGTGGCAAGACACTCCGGCCTGATCGAGCGAAGTGATGATATGGGCAGGGCAGTTGCACTGGAATATGAACTTACAGGTGCTGATATTGATAAGGATGCAGTGGAAATGTATTTTGGAAGGGACTATGCACCTGCCGGATACGGATGGATCATCAGCCAGGGAGGAGATACTGCCAATATAGGTGTTGGTCTCAGGCGTCCGCTATGCGAACCTGGTGTATCAGTACGGGATTATCTTCACAGGTTCATGTATGAACATCCCAGGGCATCACCCCAGTTCAAAGATGCCAGGATCACAGCCGTTATCAGTGGTATCGTACCCGTGGGCGGTTCTCCACCGCAAACAGTTGCCGGAAATATGATCATATGCGGGGATGCGGCAGGACACTTAATAGCAACTAACGGAGGGGGTATACCTACTGCTGTAGTAGGCGGTAAGATCGCAGGAGAGACTGCTGCCGATGCTGTTTCAGGCACATGCGATCTGATGCAATACGACAGCAGATGGAGAGAGCAGATGGGGCTGGAGATAAAGACCTCGGTCTATGTAAAGAAATTGATGGACGGACTTATGAGGTCTGACCAAATGATGAGCACATCCATGAAAATGTTGACTACTGACCAGATGAAAGCACTTCAGCGTGGTCGACTTCCTGATATGGTAAAAAAAATGCTGCAAAGCCTTAACACAGGTATGTAATAAGATTTTACTGAGATAATAACGATGCGATCTAATCCCGGAACTATACTATATCCGGCACATGGAAATCTATACTTGAATATCACTAATAGGTGTACATGCAGTTGTAAGTTCTGTATAAAAAATTTTGCAGATGGTGTTTATGGTTATAACCTGATACTTTCAAGAGAACCGGAAGTTGATGAGGTGATTGATGAATTACGCCGATGTGATCTTTCAAAATATAATGAGGTGGTATTTACCGGTCTCGGAGAACCTTTGACCAGGTTGGATGATGTACTTATTATTACCAGATGGTTGAAAGCCCATGGACTTCGTGTGCGGATAGATACCATCGGGCATGCCTTGCTCCAATATCCTAACAGGGATGTTGCATATGAGCTTAAAAAGGCAGGAATTAATGCGATCTCTATCAGTCTAAATGCCCATGATAAAAACACATATGACTGATGAATTGTGGGATATTTTGAGTCTAATGGGAGAAGAATACAAAAAATATTATGTTTGATGAGAGACGTGCGGAAAGTGAGCTTAAGAGAAAATCTAATAAAAATAACCAAAGATTATATTTGATTCAAAGACAATATAGCAATAGAAAATTATATTATTATGCCGGGGGGTTTCTTATTTCGCATACAATTGCAGCAATGCCTGCATTCAATGAAGAACGCTATATTGCCAGAATTATACTAAACTGTAAGAAACATGTGGATAATGTAATCGTTGTTGATGACGGGAGTTCGGATTACACTGCCCAGATTGCAGAAGCAATGGGTGCTCATGTAATCAGGCATGGAAAGAACCAGGGATATGGTGCAGCACTTCGTAGTTGTTTTAAAACAGCCAGGAAAATGAATGCCACTGAGATGGTGATCATTGATTCTGACGGCCAGCATGATCCTGATGACATACCAAGATTATTGGAACCGTTGGGTAACGGGGCTGATCTGGTAATAGGATCAAGATTCCTAAACGGAAATGGAAAGAATATTCCGGCTTACAGGAAGGTTGGAATGAAGGTACTCGACACTGCCACAAATTTTGCCGCAGCGACAAATGTTTCTGACACGCAATCAGGATATAGGGCATACAGTAAAAAGGCAATAGAAAAAATAAGTATCAACGATGATGATATGTCAGCTGGTTCTGAGATACTGATGCAGGCAAATAAACATGATCTAGCGTTTGAGGAAGTGGATATACACTGCAATTATAATGTCGATAAAGCATCGAGCCAGAACCCGGTGAGTCATGGGGTTAAAGTATTGGTGAAGATCCTAAGAGATATAGAACTCAAAAGACCGTTGTTTTACTTTACTATACCTGGTTTAATTCTAACAGCTATAGGATTAATTATAGGAGTTGATCTGCTTCAGATAGTGGCAGCAGGTGGACAGTTACCATTCGGACCTACGTTATTTGTGATGATAGCAATACTTGTCGGGATGTTTTCAGCTTTTTCCGGAATTATTTTGCATTCCATGGCAAGATTATCGTTTGAATTTAATAGTACATGACTTTCGGCTTAGCAACGAGTTAAATTAGAGAACATTTAAATATAGTAACTTCCTTTATAAATTCATGATTGAAATAAATCAGGAGAGTAGAGTATCTACGATTCTGCAAGTTATGAAAGATGTTAAAGAATCCTCTTTATCAGTCAATAAATACTTCAAGGAAAAAAACTTGCCATTCGGACAAGCACAATATTATCTTTATAAGAAAGCGATAGAAAAATTTGGAATAGAAGGCTTGTATGATCAGAGAAGAAATGGTAATAATCTGAAATTTTCAGACGAGATGAAGAGTTTTGTAAAAGGTTTACTCAAGCATAATCTTTCTTTGACTTCCACGGAAATTCAAAACACAATCAAAAACGAATTTAAAACCACCATCTCCAACACAGTAATCAATGATTTTCGCAGGGAGCATGATTTGATTTGGAGCGTGTTCGCTTTAGAAAACAAATCAGGAGCCTCCGAGATGGTGGTTGCCCTCGCCCTCAACAGTGGTTTAATCGATGCAATCACCGATTCAATATACTGGTGTGCGCAAAAGAAGAAGGAATCCGATGTATTTAAGGAAAGCGAATTAATCCAGAAAGATCATCAGGATCTACGGTCAAAAGGCAGATTCACATCAGAATATAATAACCAATCTCAAGTGAGGGAATCGAGATTTAAGCCATTGGAAGAAAAAATTGAAAATAAAAGGTTTGCTTCAATGAATATATTCTCACTTTCCAGAGAATCCATTATGCGATATATGCTTGCTCTTTTTTCACTGCCCATTGCAACAGCTAACGGGAGAGTTAAAAGCGTGGACAATCCAAGAGGTAATGCCTTAAAATACCTTTGTGGATTCAATTACAAAGCAGCTACCCTGGATAAGCACATCAGAGAGTTGAAATACCTTCAAATATCCAATGAGCTGATAGAAGCAACAGCAAAATTCTGGATCGACTTCTGGAGCAGTAGAAACGGTTCAGATAACATTTTCACCTGTTATTACATCGATGGCAATACTAAAGCACTCTGGTCATCCAAGCCATGCCATAAAGGCAAGGTAACAATGCTTGGCAGGGTGATGAACTGCTTAGAGCAGGTTTTTATTCATGATGGACAAGGACATCCCATCTATTTCCAGACATTCAATGGTCATGCTGATCTTGGGAAGAACTCACTTGGTATGATGGATAAAATAAGCCAATATCTCAAGGATACTACAACATTAGGTGAACAAATTACAGTAAACAGGATTTTAATACTGGATGGTGGTGGAAATGGTGTTAAAACTTTGCGTGAGCTCTCTGGTTCGGGTTATCACTTTATAACAATCCTGGATTCCAACCAGATCAATGATAGGAAGATTAAATCTGTATCCGAGAAAAAAAGATATGACTTCGGCGATGCATATCTAGTAGATTGCACTATAGAGCTTGAAGATTCTAACGAGAAGGGTTACATATTCGAGACAAGAGCGGTACAAGTTCATTGGGACAATGGCAGAACATCTGTTCTCATAACAAATTTATCAGAGGAAATATTCACCACAGATAATGTTGTGAAGTCTTACTTTAACAGATGGCCTGCGCAAGAGCTTAATTTCAGAGATATGAAGAGCAGTGTCAATATTCATCGTGTGGTTGGTTATGGCAAGAAGTTGGTGGACAATATCACGGTTCTTGAGAAGATCGGGCAACTTCAGAGACAGAAAAATGAACTCGAATGGGAATTGAGAGATCCTCTGGATGAAATAAGGAATATAGAAGAGACTCTACAGTTAAAAATTAATGAAGAGAGAATATATAGGGAGAAGTCAACAATTATAAAAGGAACACGAAAATTGTCTGAGCATGATATGCAATCTCTAAAGAGCATTCAAAAGGAAATAAATAGTATTAAAAGGAAAATAAAGAAGATAGAAAAAGATCACCTGAAACAGTTTACATCACTGAAGAAAAAAAAAGATGAACTTGCAAGAATCATAGATAAGAAGAAGATATATAGTGTGGATGTGGAGTTAGACCAGATAATGACTTGTTTTAAGATTTCCTTTGCGAATATTTGTTGTTATCTGCTGGATGAATGTTTCAATGGTGAAAAAATGACCTTACAGCGGCTTTATGATGTGGTATTTGATCTTCATGGCAAGGTGAAAATTGATGGGGATCAACGAAATATAATTGTTGAAAAAAATCCAAAACAAGAAGATGTTATGAGGAAGTTGGAATCTGCATTCGATATTGTTAATTCTATGGGAGTCAAAGATTTGAATGGGCACAGATATAATTTCAAACTTCTCTGATTTAAAGCGTTGCTATATGCCTATATAGCCGAAACTCATGTAGTAATAATAAACCAAGGACGAAATATATATAAGTAATTACTTTATAAAGGAGGTGGATAGCTATTTTATAAATAGAAAAAGGATGGATCAATACGATATCAATAATAACCATATTGTTATTTATTTGTTCATTCTTACTCATCTGGCAGTTTGGTGGTTATCCATTACTAATGACCATTGTAGCATTACAATTGCGAACACATACAAAAAAAGATCAAAATTTTAATCCTTTTGTCTCAATTGTCATTCCGACATATAATGAAGAGAAAGTCATAGAAACAAGAATAAGAAATCTATATGATCTTGATTATCCCAAAGAGCAGTATGAGATCATAGTGGTAGATTCGGGCTCCACAGATTACACTTCACAGATTATAATTAATTTGATAAAAAAAAAAGGACAAAATGAACCAGAGCTAAAATTAGTAACCCAGAAGAACAGAAGAGGAAAAGCATCAGCGATCAATCTTGGAAAGGATCATTCAAACGGTGATATCATATTGGTAACAGATGCTAACTCTGTTTTTCTTAAGAATGTATTAAAGGAAATGATGCCATATTTTAAAGATCCGAAAATCGGTGCTGTGGGTGGAAGGTACTGTGTGGCAAATCCGGAACATTCGATTACTTCTTCTGAATCTTTCTACTGGGAACTGGAATATATTATGCGTAAGGGAGAAGCTCTTATTGGCTCTGCAATCACTTTTCATGGTGAGATTAATGCCTGGAGGAAAGACCTGGTTTGTATAGATACTTCGATGTTATCTGAAGATCTTGACATTACATTACAGATCAAAAGAGCTGGTTATAAGATAGAATATGAGCCAAATGCAGTGGTCTATGAACCGTCTGCTATTACCGCCCTGGATCAAATTAAACAAAGAAAAAGAACCAGTATTGGAACCATGCTGTGTATAATTAAGCATTTAAGTTACTTCATACCTCCACATGACATTTACAGTCTATTTATTTTTCCATCACATAAGATCCTCCCTATATTCTCTCCTTTTATTCTTCTTGCAATTCCAATTTTATATATACTTGTATGGAATGTGAAGATTATAATCTTGCATATTGTTCTTACGTTTGCTGTTTTTTGTTGTGTATTTTTTCTTTTGATTTTTTTAAATTCAAAATTAATCATAGATACACCAGCATTCTCATTCTCGATATCATCGATATTTAAAATAGCTTATTACGTCCTGTTAAATGAATATCTGATCATTCTGGCGTGGAAAGATCTTATTCTTAAAAGATATACAGTATTATGGGATAAGGCAGAATCAACAAGAGTATGATAATAGAAGGTATTTGATCAAAATCAAATCAGTGTAAATCTGTGTTACCTGCACGCCCTTTAGGCGTAGCAGGCACTCAACTCCGCAGGAGTTGGGTGTATCCGTGTCTGAAAAATAACTGAAAATGGTACAGTGCCAAAATGACCGAAGATTATATTTAATTTAAAAATAATATAATATAATATAATAAATAAGAACAAAATCCTCGCTATCGCGCGGATCAGGAAATGTGAACGGAGGGAGTATTTTCGATATATCAAGTTATACTTGATATACTATAAGAAAAATCGGTATTTTTCATAATATTTTTAATTTATAATATACAAGAGGGGGGAGGGAGTTATTATTCCGCATATAATTGATATAATGCCGCCATTAATTGATATGAGTTTTACTAATAAAGTAGTGCTGAACTGGAAGAAATATATAGTACCGAGGGAGGAATAATTCAATTTCAATAATAATTATACTATTGTTTATATGTTCATTTTTACTCATTTGGCAGTTTGCAGGTTATCCCTTACTTACAGCTATTGCATCATTGCAATTAAAACCAAATACCAATAAAGATCCGAATTACCACCCATTTGTTTCAATAATAGTCCCGACATACAATGAAGAGAAAGTTATAGAAACAAGATTAAAAAATCTATTTGATCTTGATTATCCTGAGGATCAATATGAGATCATAGTAGTAGATTCAGGCTCTACTGATAACACTGCACGGATTATTACAAACACAATACAGGAATATAGAAAATATAAACCAGGGTTAAAATTACTAACCCAAGAGAATAGAAGAGGAAAAGCATCAGCGATCAATCTCGGAAAGGAACATGCGAATGGAGATATTGTATTAGTAACAGATGCAAATTCCATTTTTATTAAGAATATATTAAAGGAAATGATGCCGTATTTTAAGGATCCTAAAATCGGAGCTGTTGGAGGACGGTACTGTGTAGCTAATCCAAAACAGTCGCTTGCCTCTTCTGAATCTTTCTACTGGCAATTGGAATATATTATGTTAAATGGTGAAGCTCGTCTGGACAGCGCGTGTACTTTTCAGGGAGCTATTAACGCCTGGAGAAAAGATTTGGTCCATGCAGATACATTAATGATAACTGAAGATATGGATATTGCAATACAGATCAAACGAGCAGGTTATATTGTAGAATATGAATCCAATGCAATAGTTCTTGAGCCGTCCGCCGTTACTGTAGAGGATCAAATAAAGCAAAGAAAAAGGACGAGTGTTGGTACCATACAATGTATTGTCAAAAATTTGGGTTATTTCATACCTCCACATGACATTTACAGTTTACTTATTTTTCCATCACACAAAGTCTTACCTATGTTCTCTCCGTTCATTCTTATTGCAATTTTATTATTATATATACTTACATGGAATATTAAAATCGTGGTCTTGCATAGCAGTTGCACATTTATTATATTCGGATGTATATTCACTCTCTTTATTTTTTTAAAATCAAGATTGATCAAAGAGGATACATCCGGATTCATCATCTCAATATCCTCGATCCTTAAGATAGTCCATTATGTTCTGTTAAATGAGTATTTGATCATACTGGCCTGGAAGGACTTTCTTTTCGGGAGATATACAGTACTATGGGATAAAGCCGAATCAACGAGAGTATAATAATTAAAGGTAAATATCAATGAAAATATATTTATTAAATCCACCGTATTTCGTACATTTCATACGGGGAGCAAGATGGCAGGATACGGGAAGAGGAGGTACTCTCTATTATCCGATATGGTTGTCATATGTTACTTGCGTTGTTGAGCAAGAGTACGAAGCAAAACTGGTTGATGCACCTACATGGAACTGGGACTGTAAAAGAGTGGTAGATGATATAAAAAAGTATAAACCGGATTTAATTGTGATGGATAGCAGTTTTCCAAGTTTGAATAATGACATATCAGTTGCAAAAACAATAAAAGAACAATATAATTGTCCAACCATACTTATTGGCCCTCCGGCATCTCAATTTCCTGAAAAAATTCTATCAAGTGGCAGTATTGATATTGTTGCGAGATTTGAGTGCGATTTCACTATTAAAGAAATTATAGATAAAATAAATAAAGGAGAAGGACTTGACGATATTAGGGGAATATCTTTTAAAAGAAATGGAAAAATAATCCATAATCCGAATAGAGAGTTTACCAGTTCAGATGAGCTCGATATAATACCCTTTGTATCAAAGGTATATAAAAAACATCTTAATATTCGCGATTATTTCTTAGGACAGTCATTATTTCCGGAAGTGCAAATATTTACCGGTAGGGGCTGTCCTAATCAATGCACCTTCTGTACATGGCCTCAAACACTTATGGGAAGAAAATATAGAGTTAGAAGCGTATCGAATGTTTTGGATGAGCTTGAGTGGATCAAAGATAATCTGGATGTAAAAGAGGTTTTTTTTGAGGATGATACATTTACTATAAGTAAAACACGGGTTCTGGAATTTTGCAGGGAATATAGAAAAAGAGGTTTGAATATAACATGGTCATGCAATGCCAGAGCAGATACACTTGATCATGTGACGATGGAAGAGATGAAACGATCTAACTGCCGTTTATTGATCGTAGGGTATGAATCCGGTAGTGATATGATATTAAAGAACATAAAAAAGGGTTTAACTGTAGAGCAGATAAAGCAATTTGCAAATAATGCTAAAAAAGCCGGATTACTTGTACATGGAGATTTTATAATCGGCTTACCGGGAGAAACTAAACAGACTCTAGAGCAGACTAAAAAGCTCATTAAAGAAATAAAGCCTGATTTACTACAGGTATCAGTCGCATCACCTTTTCCCGGAACAGAATTTTATGAATGGTGTAAGGAAGGGGGATATTTAATTACAGAGGATCCGAATGAATATTTGGATGTAAATGGGCATCAGAAGGCGATAATTTCATATCCGGAACTTAGTAATGAAGAAATGGTGAAAGAAGTAGATTCAATATTAAAAAAATATTATATATCATTGAGCTTTGTCCCACTTGCAATAAGGCAGGTTTTGAGAAGACATGGAGTTGATGAGATGAAAAGGCTCTTTTTTTCAACAAAGATGTTTTTACGGTATGTCGGAGAGAAAGGAAAATGAGGATTTGCCAGGTAGTTGGATCTTTCCCTTATCAGGAGCATCTTGAAGGAAATATTAACAATGAAAGATATCATATCGGAGGAGTTGAGAGACATGTATTTGAAATATCCAACGCATTAGTTAAAAGAGGACATTCAGTTAACGTTCTAACAAGTCGGTCTCCTTTTCATAAAAAAAATCATGAAATAGAGGGAATTGAAGTTCAACGTTTATCGAGTAGTATTTCAATTTTTTCCGGTACAATTCCTTTTCAAGTATTTACAAACCTGGATCCTACAAAATATGATTTGATCCATGCACATACTCCAAATCCTGCAATAGCTGATCTGGCATGTATAAAGAGTAATAGTAAAGTTCCATTTATTCTGACATATCATAATGATATTTTTATGGAAAGTACTCCAGGAAAAATAATTTGTTTTATGTATAATAATACATTAGGCAATCTACTTTTGAAGAGATCTGATCTGATTATAACAACCACTAAGAGTTATGCTGATAAATCGATTCATATAAAAAATTTTAAAAATAAAATAGAAGTTGTTCCCAATGGAATTCCAATAGAAAGAATTGAAACAAGTATTAATAGAAATAGAATTAAGGAAAAATATAATTTGCCTATCCAATCAAAGATTATTTTATATACCGGTACCCTGGCAAGTTATAAAGGTATCGAATATCTGATAGAAGCTTTTAAGAAAATATTGGATTGTGATAAAACAAGCTACTTATTTATTGTAGGTTCAGGAGTTTTACGTAAAAAATTAGAAGATCTGGTTCACGCACTTGGAATCCCGGATAATGTTGTTTTTACCGGATATGTTAGTGATAATGATCTATTTTATTATTATAAAGCCTGTGATGTTTTTGTATTGCCGTCTGTATCCGAAAAGGAAGGTTTTGGTATAGTCCAGTTAGAAGCAATGGCATTTAAAAAACCTGTAGTATGTACAAACATGCCTGGCATTAAGGAAGTTGATGAGGATGAAATTGCTACAATTCATGTTCCTCCCAGGGACCCTGAAGCCCTGATGAATGCTATAATTAAAATATTTAGAGATGATGATTTATCCAGGAAAATGGGTGAAAATGGAAGAAAGTTAGTAGAACAAAAATATACATGGAGTAAAGTTGCTGAGAAAATTGAGATGATTTACAAGAAAATGCTCACTTCGGTCGCATTTACTTGAGATATATTTTTACGAAATATATACAGCAAGAGGCACTGTCCTAAAAACCAGTTATTTCAATAGAGGATTATTTAAGTCGATAATTGCATAGACACGGATACATTCAACTCCTGCGGAGTTGAATGCCTGCAACGCCTAAGGGGCGTGCAGGTAACACAGATACACTCACCTCCTGCGGAGTTGAGTGCCTGCTACGCCTGAAGGGCGTGCAGGTTACACGGATTTAAGGTTGTTGTGGTCGATATCATAAGATTCCATTAAGTTTGTTATAGAAAGTATTTGATCAAAATCAAATCCGTGTAAATCTGTGTAAATCTGTGTAAATCTGTGTCTGAAAAATAACTGGAAAATGGTACAGTGCCACAGCAAGAAAATAGTATAACATGAAAATTTTAATGATTACACACAGATTTCCCCCTTCATTTGGCGGGATAGAACACCATACTTATTTATTCAGTAAAGAACTGGTTAAAAAAGGATATGATGTAACAATATATACAACTAATAGTCTTACTAATGAAGATGTTTTATCTTTACCGTTTTTTAATCGAAGTGTACAAAAACCTAATCTTCCTGAAAAGTCTAAAATTGATGATATAATAGTAAAGAGATTTGATATATCATTTAGGTATTGGAGTTTTAATTACATACCTAAATTTTTCAAATGTTTAAAGAACAATTCACAAAAATTTGACATAATTCATGCTCACGGATATCATAATCTTTCTTCATTAGCGGGATGTTATTATGCAAATAAATATAATCGAACGTTCATATTAACATCACACGATATGGATATTGCAGATAGTTTACCACTTGATGCAAAAATTTTTAAAAGAATATATGACAGGGGAATAGGAAGATACCTAATTAAAAATTCCAGTGGACTAATTGCATTAACTGATGATCAAATACAACAGTACATTGAGAAAGGGGCTGATTCCAATAAAATAAAAATAATTCCAAATGGAATTGAATTATCTAAGTATGTAAAAAAAGAACCTGATCAGAATATATTAACAAAATATGGAATACATGATGAAGATAAGGTTCTTCTTTTTGTTGGAAGAATTGAAAAGTATAAGGGAATCCAGGATTTAATAGAATTTGTAAACAAGATTGGAAGAATGGAAAACAGTTTAAATGTCAAATTAATTATCATTGGGGAAGATGCTGGATATAAAGGAGAATTGGAAAAGCTTGCTAGAAAATTGAGAGTTAATGATAAAGTAATATTTGCTCAAAAAGTATCTGAAAAAGAAAAGATTGATTTATTTCATAGAGCCGATATATTTCCATTCCCTTCTAAGATGGAAGGGTTTGGGATTGTGCTTTTAGAAGCTATGGCAACAAATACTCTTTGTATAGGTTATTCAATTCCTGCATTTAAGAAAATAATCAATAATGAAGAAAATGGAATAATAGTTGATACTAAATCTGAATTTTTTGAAAACATAATATATTTTTTAAAAAATACAGAAGCTAAATCTAAAATTGAAACGGTAGCATTAGATGAAATAGGAAAATATGATATAAAAAATGTTGTGGGAAAATTATTAGATTTATATACTGAGGTGCATTAGGCAATTGTGGATAACTGATGAAACATTATAGATTTTTCCAAAAGATAATTGTATGGATAATAATAGGGGTAGTAGAGAGTTAAAATGAAAATTTGCTTTATATCAAATCTATATCCGCCTTTTGTTGTCGGTGGAGCAGAGATCGTTGTAAAAAAAGTAGCAGAAGAAATTGTAAAGAAGGGACATGACGTTACAGTTATTACAACCAGTAAAAATAAAAAAAGTAATTGTGAAATAATAAACAATGTCACTATTTACCGAATAAATCCAATGAATCTCTTTCCATATTTTACTATGTCAGAACAAGCAAAATCTATTAAGCCATTCTTTTTTATTTACGATTTATTCAACCCGTATCCTAACACCATTGTGAAAAAAATTTTAAAAAGAGAAAAAATCGATATTGTACATATTAACAATTTCAGGGGATTATCACTTTCTATATTCAGTGCTGTGAAAAGCTTGAATATCCCTTTAGTATTTACAGCTCATGACTTTTCTTTAATATGTATAAAAGCATCATTTCTAAATTCGTCCAACGAAATTTGTATGAATCCATCAAAACTGTGTAAAACATATGTGAAAATTCAAAAAAAAATTGTTGATAATAAGCCTGATCTTATTATCGCACCCTCACAGTTTGTAATAAATAAATTAATTAATGCAGGATTTTTTAAAAATGTAAAAATGACGGTACTTCCTTTAGGGATTGAATTAAATAACAAAAAAGTAGAAAAGTCATATAGTATAATTGATATATTTTATGTGGGTGGATTAAGCAGGCATAAAGGTGTTCATATCTTAATAAATTCATTTAAGAAAATTGAACAAAAGAATGTCAGGCTACATATTTTTGGAGAAGGAGCAGATGAAGATGAATTTAGAGAAATGGGAAATTCAGATAAAAGAATTATGTTTCATGGATTTGTCTCTAATGAAAAACTTATGAGATTATATTATAAAGCCAATATCACGGTTGTTCCTTCCATTTGTTACGATAATTCCCCAATGGTGATTTATGAAAGTCTGATGCATGGATCTCCGGTTATTGGGAGCAGGATAGGGGGTATTCCTGAATTGGTTGAGGAGGAGTATAATGGATTTCTATTTGAGGCTGGAAATGTAGGTGAATTAAGGAAGATATTCGAGAATATTCTACCTAATGTTCCACAACTAAAGAGATTGGAACAGGGAGCTTATGAATCTGCTAAGAAATATGACATGAATGAACATATACGGAACCTGGAGAAAAAATATAGAGATATTCAAAGGTGAATAATGATCCGAAAAAAGAAATACAGTATTGAACTATATTTTATATTTTTAGTAGTAATACTTACCATTACAGACCTTATTATTCTTTATAACATTCCATTCCTACGTCAGACTCTCGCATTTATTGTTTTCACAACACTACCTGGAATAATAATTCTCCACGCTCTTAAAATAAATAATATAGGTCTTCTAAAAATGTTTATATTAGCAGTTGGACTTAGTGTTGCTTTTCTAATGTTCAGTGGACTGTTTATCAATTTTTTATATCCTATTATTGAAAAACCGCTGTCTTTGATACCGGTATTGGTTTCATTTCATATTTTCTTGATGTTGTTAATTGTTATTGCATATATTAGAAATGAAGATGACAATGATTTTTTTACTGATTTTAATATAAATATTGATCTAAGAAATAAACTAGCCTGTGCTTTTTATTTCCCTATTCTATTTCCACTCGCAGCTGTTTTTGGAACTTTCTTAATGAATACTCAGGGAAATAATGCAATAATATTATTAATGTTATTTCTGATTCCTGTTTATGTTATCACTATTGTCTATTTTTCTGATAAAATTCATGAAGCTACTTATCCAGTTGCAATCTGGATGATAGGAATGAGTTTGTTGTTAATGCATGGACTGACCTCCCATCATCTTATGGGCAGAGACCTTTATGGGGAATATTATTGCTTTCAATTGGCTTTGGAAAATTATCATTGGGCCATATCTGATTATTATCATGCAAATAATTCATGTTTAAGCGTTACGATACTTCCAATGGTTTATTATACTCTATCCAGTATAAACAGTGAATATATTTTCAAATTCTTTTTTGGGTTAATTGGTTCAATTGTTCCTCTCGCTGTTTATATAATCGCTACGAAATATGTCGGAAAAAAATATGCATTTTTTTCAGCTTTACTTTTCATTTTCCAGTTTGCTTTTATTTATTCACAACAGAGTTCTGTTAAACAGGAAATAGCAACTGTTTTTTTTACACTTTGTGTTCTAATTTTTTTCGATTTAAAAATTAGTCTATTAAATAAAAAGATTATATTATCTATTTTCATGTTTGCTGTTATTGTCTCACATTATACTACATCTTACATTTTTTTCATTCTCTTAGTGGTAGCATCTATTGCTAATTTTTTTAGAGGGGTGATAAATAATGAGATAGTAAAAAGGCCAATAAATATAAGCATCACTATTCTTTTTTTCACGGTGATTTTTTTTTGGTACAGCCAAATAACCCGTATCCCTTTTTTTGCTGGAGTGAATTTTTTCAAAGCAACATTCAATAATCTACAAAATTTTTTCATTGAAGAATCAAGAAGCACTGTTGGATTAAATATTGTTGGCAAAGGACTGGAACATGCATCAATACCTAATATAATAAGTGTATGTGTTCATGATACAATTTTTTTATCAATTGGTATAGGGGTATTTTCTATAATTTTTTATAAATCGTATAGAAAGAGAATTAATACTGAATATTTCATTGGGATACTTACTTATACCGGATTATTAGTTTTGTTTATAGCTCTTCCGTTTGTATCTAAGGAATATGGAAGTACAAGATTCTTTCTACAAACACTGGTTTTTTTAGCACCGGTTTTTGTTATTGGTGTAAATACCTTTGCTAAAATTATAAGAAAACCAGGATTGGATATTGCAATCTTATTGATCTTATTATTATCGTCTTTTTCTTGCGTTACGTACCTCACCTATTATTGTTATGGTATACCTGCTTCGCCGGATTATGAAAATGATGGGCCAAACCGTGATGAATATTATATTTTTGATCAGGAATTGATCAGTGCAAACTGGCTTAAAAAACATGCTGAACCAAATTCAAAAGTATATAGGGATTTTCATGCTTCAAAACGACTATCGTTAGCATATGGGCTCAATAACCCGTTTAGTTATGATTTATTCACAAATAAGTCAGATGGTGGTTATATTTATTTAACACATGTGAACGCAAATGATAAGGAAGTATATAGCAATTATAGAATAAGTACGAATATTTCTGATTACTCAGGATTATTTGAAAATAGGTGGATAATTTATAATAATGGGGGATCTATGATATATGGATAGGAATACGGGTATACTTACTGATCGTAAGATTTCTTTATATCTTTTAATTACTATAATTGTATCATCTATTTTATTATTCTTACAATATTTTATTTTTAATTGTCCACTGGGAACCATACCTAATTCGGATATATATCAGCATATGGCATGTATCCTGGAAATTTCAAAAGGGATGATACCACCAAACAATCCAATTACCGCTTCAAGTGCACCGGATGTTCATTATGGGCCTTATTTGGTAATATTAGGTTATGTCTATAGATTCACTCAAATTGATGTGATCACTTTATTATATATTGCAGGGATAATCAATATATCATTATTTATATTTTTTGCATTTCAATTTATTAAAGAGATAACCGGGAAAGAAGTAGCTCTATTTTCTGTAATAAGTATGCTATATGTGTGGGGAATTTTGGGGCATTATGCTGGTGTTTATAAGATATTTGCCTCATATAATTTCTTCTTTCCACAGGGGGCGGCATATACTCTTTTATTCGCATCTCTATATTGCCTGATCAAAGCAAAGAAAGATATACAATATATGCTGTTTGCAATAATATTATCAGTGTTATTATTCACAACACATCTATTGACAGGAGTACTCTATTTTGCCTTAATTTATCTTCTCTTCTTATCAGACCTATATGAAACAAGAACATTTGACAGAAAATACCATTTATTTTTAATTTGTTTGCCTGTCCTCACTTTTTTAATATCTCTTCTCTGGCCATTTTATTCTGTATTTGATGCCTTTCAACCCCACTTTATATCAGTATCCGGAACATTAGAAAATATCCCCGGCCAGGTGGATTCATCTACAATTACCATACCAGAAAAATACAGCAATAGTTGTTTATTATCCGGGGCATATATATTTACAAATTATTATCATTATGGAGTTATACATTATCCGATCGTAGGTGGACTTGCAAGTTTTGGTTTAATTGCACTTTATTATTTAATCAGGAAAAACAAAATATTTTTACCATTATGGTTCATTTTTTGTTTTCTGATGGTTATTGGTCATGTCTCATTTTCTCACCGTTTCTTCTTATTTTCGTTAATACCTTTACATATAGGATTTGGAATTCTGCTTTTCAATTTTATAAAAGAAAATACTGATAAAAAACGAGTATATTTAATGATTGGTATACTTTTATTATCAGTTATTTCAATGGGTGTTGTAGAATTTACTATATACTATAATGCACCACCACCAAATTTTGACTTCATAATCGACAATACTAAGCAAGATTCTGTGATATTATCTGATATACAGACAAGCTGGAGAATACCGGCATTAACTGGAAGAAAAGTTATTTATGGGCTTCATAGCTGTGGTTTTTCAAATAATGATAGCGAAAGGGTAAGGGTAATTAATACTTTTTTTAATTCTAATACTTCGATGAATGAACAATTAGATATGATTTATAAATATAATATATCGTTCATTTTAGTAGATAATGAAATCAAGCCAGCTATATTTTCATATCCGATTATTTACCAGGACAATCGATTTGTTTTATATGATTGTAATAGATAAAATGGTAGAGGAACTTTATATCCATGCAAATTAATAAAATAGTTTTCATACATAATACTGCAATGTGGTATAGACGGACTTTTTTCATGATGCTAAATGAAATTTATAATATAGAATTCATATTTACACATATACACATTCATAGGAAAATTTATAATATTGAGTCATTTGATTCAATCGAATGGATAAAAAGTCTGGATTATAAAATACTTAAAAACTATTTCAATATCATAAAGCCTCATGGAATTGCATTTGGAATGATAATTGAATCATTACGGGATTATGATCTAGTTGTAGGTGGAAGTTGGGACAGTATTTCAGAAGTAATAGAAACAATAATCTTTTTTACCATTGCCAAACTGAGGAAAAAACCTATTATCTTATTTAGAGAAGACTGGGGTTGGAAAAGAAAAACCAAAAAAAATATAATACTCACAGTTTTTGCAAGAACTGTTACAAAAAGTGCAGATGCATTAGTTGTTCCGGGAACCAGGCACAAGGAATATTTTATTTCATTAGGAACCCAACCTGAAAAAATATTTATCATGCCAAATGCCTGTAACATTTCAATGAAGGATGGGAATTATATAAATAAAGATAATTTAAGAGACAAATTCAAGATAGGAGATAAGAAAGTTATTTTATATGTCGGCCGATTGGTCAAACAGAAAGGTGTGGATTATTTATTAAAAGCATTTGCCAGATATAGCAAAGAAAATAATGATGTTGTTTTGGTAATAGTAGGAAATGGAGAATGCCAGAATAAGATGGAGCTGCTCTCAAAAGATCTCAAAATAGATAATAGCGTATATTTTATAGGTCATGTAGAGTATGATAATCTACCTGCATATTACCTTTTGTGTAATGTCTGTGTTATACCTTCGATAACATATAAAATAGCAGATGCATGGGCATTTGTGGTAAATGAAGCGATGTACTTTGGTAAGCCGGTAATTGCAACTGAAGCTGTTGGTGCGGCATATGATATGATAAAAAATGGCAAAAACGGTTATATGATACCAGAAAAAGATAGTTATTCCATATATAGTGCAATGAAAAAAATCCTATCTGACCATAAACTTGAAATGAAAATGGGGTCAGAGTCTAAAAAAATATATGAAGAGGGATTCAGGGAAAAAAATATGGTTGAGGGGTTTTCAAAAGCTGTTAAATATTTACAATTAACAAAAGAGAAACAAGTGTAAATGGTAAAAATGAAAAACTAAATCGTCTTTATCCCTCATGTTATTACCCATTATTTCCCTCCCTCTTTATAACCTGCCTGAATAAATCCCTGTCTTCTGGTGTAAACGTGTTTATTAACAATAGTGTAATAAAATATACCAGACCTGCCAGTATAATGAGTAAAAACAAATTTATCCGGATAAATATTAATATAAATCCACCCATAATTAAAGAGGCGGCCACAGGTTTAATTAAGTGTCTGTGAAATTCTATTTTCATATAATATCTGTGAATGGAAAAAATATAAATAAGATATAAAAATATTTCAGATAGAACAGTTGCAATACTGGCACCAATATAACCCAGATAATATATCAATCCGATATTAAGTATGATATTGACCAGAGCACTCAGACCTATACCAATTGTGCGTATGTTCTGTTTATCTATTGAAGTTAACAGAGTTCCGGTTATAATGCTTATAAGCCTTAAAGGAACAAACAATGACAGGATCTGAAATACCATAACAGAAGCAGAAAATTGATCAACATAGAATAATGTAATAAATCTTTCAGCAAGTAAAAAACATCCTACAGCAATCGGCAATCCGATTATTGTTATATATTTTAATGATAACACAGTATACTTTTTTAATGAATCTTTTGAAGATATAAACTGTCGCGACATTACTGGATATAAAGCAGATGCAACCATATAAGAAATAATACCGGTTATTGCAAGCAGTGGAGTATATGCAGCTCTATATATCCCGGTAGCAATATCATCCTTTAAGACCGAGAGCATAATAGTATCTATATGAAAAAAAATTATACTAAAAAAATCATTTAACACAAATGGTATCGACCCGATAAAAAGAGTTTTGCATAGCAATGAATTAATGGCTTTTCCAAACTTTGCTGAGTTTGTAGAGTATTTATTGTATGATGATGTATCATAATCAGATATTACCAACGGAAGGATTTTTTTATAAATTATAAAAAAACTCAATACAACACAAACAAATCCTGCAATTATGTAGATATTCGCAAGTGCTATCAAACCATACCCCTGGGTGAGAAAAAAGATAATCAGTAATGTTAGTATTATCTTTTCAATTATCATCACTGCAGCTGAATATTCCATTTTTTCAAATGCCTGGAATATTGAGAAAAATAAAAAAGTGAATGAACTTAATATCATATAAATTCCAAAAAGATATACTATTAATTTTATATCTTGAGGGTAACCCAACATATTAATTGTCAGGACAATTATAAAAAAGGTAAGAAAACACAGTGGAAATTTAATTATAATAGCGTTTGTGATATATTCAGTTGCTATTTTTTTATTTCTTGAAATCTCCCTTATTATTAAGTTATCAATTCCAGGGTTAGTGAATATGGCTAATAAAGAGGTAATTGAGATTGCAAAACTATATTTGCCAAATCCTGCTTCACCAAAGTACCGGGCTATATAAATTAATATTATAAAACCCAATAATGAAGTGATGATCTGTGAAAGTCCGGATACGCTAATGTTCTTAGCTATTCTCTTGATATTATTCATTTTATACTTGATATACTAGAAAAAAACCACTCCTATTTTCTCTTATATGCCAATGTTCGTATTTAACAATTGCTAAATCTAAAAACCCTGCTGTATCCAACCTTTAACAATCTTAAGAGCAGGTCAAGTCTTATAGTACATTAAGTCTAATATAAACCGCATGAAAGCCGTCATACTTGCAGCCGGAGAAGGAACACGTATACGTCCGCTCACAAAAAACCGACCAAAAGTAATGCTACCTGTTGGTAATTGCCCGATCCTGCAGCATGTGATCGAACAGGTTAAAGGTGCAAACATAACAGATATTGTCCTTATAATTGGTTATCATAGTGATACTATAATAGATTATTTCAAAGACGGTAGGGCTTTTGGTGTTAAGATAGAATATATAGTCCAGAAAGAGCGACTCGGCACAGCTAATGCGATCGGTGTAGCCGAGTCTTTAATTAATGAGAGGTTCCTGGTACTGAACGGGGATGTTATGATCACATCTGCCCAAATTACAACACTACGCTCATATAACGAACCTGTAGTCATGACTGCACATGAAGTAGATAATCCCAGGGCATTCGGTGTGCTTGAAGTAAATAACGGACATGTGACCCATGTGCACGAAAAACCAGAAATACCGCCTACCAACCTGGCCAATGCAGGTATCTATATATTCGGACCTGAAGTATTTGAATATATTAAGAAGACGCCATTATCATCCAGGAATGAATATGAGATCACACAGACTATCCTGGAAATGATTAATAATAAAATCAATGTGGGTTATCAAATTATCAAAGAAAAGTGGTTGGATATAGGAAGGCCCTGGGATTTACTGGATGCAAATACGGAATTCTTAACAACTATTACTGAAGATATTAAGGGTGAAGTTGAGGAGGGTGTTCATATACTGGGCCCGGTGATTGTGGAAAAGGGTGCCAGGATCAGAAGTGGTGCATATATTGAAGGGCCGGTTATCATAGGTTCTAAGAGTGATATCGGACCTAACTGTTATATCCGCCCATATACCAGTATTGGCAGGGAAGTTCGTATAGGTAATGCCGTTGAAATCAAAAACTCTATTATTATGGACAACACACATGTAGGTCATCTATCTTATGTTGGTGATAGTATCATAGGTACTAACTGTAATTTTGGTGCAGGAACGAAAGTTGCTAACTTAAGGCATGACGGAGCTAATATAAAAGTAAAGATCAATGGTGTAGTAATGGATTCCGGATGTAGAAAGCTTGGGACGATCATGGGGGACAATGTGCATACAGGTATCAACTCTATGCTTAATGTAGGTACTATTATAGAACCCGACAGCAATATTATGCCTGGCGAGTTTATACGATATAATTATGGGAGATGGTAGATTGAATGTGTCTGTAGTTGGTTCAGGATATGTAGGTACAGTTTCAGCAGCCTGTTTTGCAGATCTGGGTCATAATGTGGTCTGCATAGACATTGATGCACAGAAAGTAGATATGATAAACAGGGGAGAACCTCCTATTTATGAGGAAGGACTTGAAGAACTCCTAAAAAAACATGCAGGTAAGAAGATCAAAGCAACTTCAAATTACCATGAAGCTGTGATCGGTACGGATGTATCATTCATATGTGTAGGGACACCGTCAGATGCGCAGGGCAATATTGATCTATCTATAATAAAAGCAGCCAGTAAAAGCTTAGGTGAAGCAATTTCATTAAAGAATAATTACCATGTAGTTGTAGTAAAAAGTACTGTAGTACCCGAAACTACCGAAAATATAGTGATCCCCATAATCGAAAAAGCCTCTGGCAAACAGGTAGGCGTCGATTTTGGTGCAGCTATGAACCCCGAGTTTTTAAGGGAAGGAAAAGCCGTTTATGATTTTAATCATCCTGATAAGATCGTTGTGGGTGCTGTTGATCAACGTTCAGACGATCTGGTTTGTTCCCTTTACAGCCGTCTTGATCGTGAGATCACTCATACAAATCCCAGGACTGCAGAAATGATAAAATATGTCAATAATGCCTTTTTAGCTACTAAAATATCCTTTGCCAATGAAATAGGTAATATCTGTAAAAAAATGGATATTGACACTTACCAGGTAATGGAAGCCGTGGGCAAGGATATCAGGATCTCATCACAATTTCTAAACTCAGGTGCAGGGTTTGGAGGTTCGTGTTTTCCCAAAGATGTGAAAGCTATTATAGGAAAAGCAAAGGAATTAGAGTATAAACCGGGATTACTTGAATCTGTTATTAAGGTCAATGAAAAACAGCCTTTATTGATGATCGATATGTTGGAATCCAAAATCGGATCTCTGAAAGGCAAAAAGATCAGTGTACTGGGTCTGGCCTTTAAGAATGATACTGATGATATCAGAGAATCAAGATCGATCCCTGTGATCAAGACATTAATAGATAAGGGTGCTATTGTATCCTCGTATGATCCCATGGCTTGTGATAATATGCGAAATATCTTTGGAGATATTGCATATTACAACAGCACTGTACAGGCTCTTGAAAATACGGATGCCTGCCTGATAATGACCGAATGGGAGGAATTTAAAGATCTTTGCAGTGAATTTAAGGTTATGCACAGACCGCTGGTGATCGATGGACGAAATGTTATTCACTGTAATGAGATAGAATATATAGGTCTGTGCTGGTAAATTAACTAACGATGTACTTATCTATAAGAAATTCATAACAAATAATAAGGTGAAATAGATGGTTTCAAATATACAATCACAAAATGGAGATAATGTTAAAATAGTTACTAAGCCTATCTCTTTAACAGATCCAATAATTGTAGAAGGTTTTCCAGGAATAGGACTGGTAGGAAATATTGCATCCCAGCATTTGATCGATGAACTTGAAATGGAATATGTAGGAAGTGTTGAATCAAAGTATTTTCCTCCTATTGCAGTATTATTTAATGGTATTATTAATATGCCTGTGCGTATCTATGAAAGCAAGAAGAATAATCTATTGACAGTCATCTCAGACATACCCATACATCCGACAATCTCATATGAGGTCAGTAAGGTACTGATGGACTGGGCGCAATCCATAAATGTAAAGGAAATAATTTCAATTGCTGGCATAGCCACTATGTCATCTGAGAATAAAGTATTCGGAGCAGCTACTGATGATATAATGCTTTCAAGGATCAAAGATGATGTCGAAGTATTCCAGGTAGGTACTATCAGTGGGATTTCCGGGAGTATTATGGCAGAATGTTATATGCGGAATATCCCTGGAATTAGCCTACTGGGTGAAACACACAGTCCGAACCCTGATCCAAAAGCAGCTGCTTCAGTGATCCGTGTATTAAATAAAATTTTTAAATTGTCTATTAATACTGATAATCTGATGGAGCAGGCTGAACAGATTGAAATGGAACTGCAAAAACTTGCTGAACAGGTGAAGACTTCAGAAGTGAGTGACCAGCCCAAACGAGAGTTTCCAATGTATGGATAAAGGAAGTGTTATAATTGCAATATATGGCGCTAACAGGAATATCATCACAAGTACTCACTGATCTTCAGAATAACCGTATAAGGTCAATTGAGATCCACAGCCCGCATAATTTTTTCACAATACATGATGCAGAAACAGGAAGTCTGGTTTTTTTAACAAAGACAAGTTATAGTGATATCAATACCGGAACAATTGGTTTAATTGCCAGGATCAATCAAAGCCAGATCGCTATACATCGAGTCGTCCAGAGTACTGATAAAATATATGAAGAATATGAAACCTATGCAGCCAGACTTCAACTCGAATTGCGTGGAATTGGCAGAGTACGCAGAATAGAACAGGCAACTATCGGGAAACCTTACATTGTTGAGGTTGATGAGGTTACTTATTTAGAGGCAAAATAGAGAAGAACTATTAAGCATACTGGAATACACCAAAGACTTTTTATGGTTAGAACGCTATTGAGAGTCCACTTAGCTTACTTAGAACAAAATCCTCCCTTTGGTCGGATTTTCTTGAGTACATCAAGTTATACTTGAATATACTATAAAAAAATAAGGGCTCGTGGCTTAGCCAGGATATAGCGTCGGGCTTCTAACCCGAATGTCGAGGGTTCAAATCCCTCCGGGCCCGTTATATCAAAGAAAAAAAACCTACCTTACAAATGCCTCGGTGGCTTAGGGGTGTAGCGCGTCCTTGGTAATGGACTGCGGACAATACCGCAGGACACCTGAGAGGACGAGGTCGGGGGTTCAAATCCCCCCCGAGGCTTATATATTTGTAGGAAAACTTAATAAACTATAATGTTAAATATTATATACTAGGTAAAAGTCGTGTGTTATTTATCCCCTCATATCCCGTTCATAAACAACGGCTTTTACCTTTCCTTTTATTCCAATCCGTAATGCTTAACATTCCAGTCTGCAATTTCCTGGATTTTAACGATCTCTTTTTCACCGCCTTCTTTAGTGAATAGGTGTTTGAACCTTCCCTGTGCTTTTAAATATTCTTCCACAGGCTTTTTGTTCTTAATTTTTTTCACACCGGTTATTTCACTATATTCGATTTCATACAACGGCCACAATGCAGTTTCTACTGCCAGTTTACCTATCTCTACTGTCCTGGAGGATTCAAATCTCCATCCTGTAGAACATGGTGCATGTGCATGGATATAGCAAGGCCCTTCAATATCTACAGCTTTTTTTACCTTACGCATCATGTCCTTAGGATATGAGATCGAAGTAGTGGTTACATAAGGTGCGCCATGGGCTGCCATAATAGCCGGCATGTTCTTTTTTTGTGTGCGGTTGCCAAAACTTTCTTTCCCGACGGGACTGGTAGTAGTAGATGCATCATATGGCGTTCCACCGCTGCGCTGTACACCGGTATTCATGTATGCTTCATTATCTATACATACATAAGTAATATCATGACCGCGCTCAAAAGCACCGGAAAGTCCCAATGTACCTATATCCATTGTGGCACCGTCACCGGCAAGACCTATGATCTTGGTATTGCCTTTGCGTCCAAGTGCTTTTAATGCTGATTCTATACCTGCAGCTACGGATGCTGTATTCTCGAACAGAGAATGAATCCAGGGCACTTCCCATGCCGATTCAGGATATGGAGTGGTCATAACTTCCAGGCATCCTGTAGGACTTACCACTATTATATCATCACCTGCAGCTTCCAGTACAAAGTTAGCTGCCATAGCATCACAGCAGCCAGGACATCCTCTATGCCCCGGGGCCAGTCTACTCATATTAGATCACCTCGCAGATCAACAAATTCATTTTCTACCTTAATACCTGATTTTACTACCTGTTGGCCTTTACCTATAATCCTGTGAATAGTTCCTTTAGGAATATCCCTGCCGCCATGTCCAAGCATGAAGCCCATCACAGGTGTATTGTTATCAGTATTATACAAACATGACTTAACTTCAGTACATAGTGAGCCCTCATTCAATCCAATAGAGATATTCTTATCAAGAACTAAAATAACAGCAGCATCTGCCAGTGTCTTGCGAACAGCTTCCACAGGGAAAGGTCGAAATGACCTGATCTTGAGCAGTCCGACTTTGATCCCATCACTACGGGCTTCATCTATTACGTCCTTAATAGTACCTACTACAGAACCCATTGCCATAAGCAAGATCTCGGCATCATCTGCTCTATATGTATCAATAAGTCCACCGTGGTCACGACCGAAGATCCTGGCAAATTCATCAGCAGCTTTCTCTATTTTTTTAAGAGCTATATCCATTCCCATCTGCTGCATATACCTGAACTCGGTATAAACCGAAGGATCAGCAAATGAACCAAAGGTCTTGGGATTCTTTGTGTCAAGGATATGCTCAGGGCGATAAGGCGGCAAATATTTATCTGTCAGATCTTGTTCTAATAAAACAACAGGCTCAAATACATGTGACAGGATAAAACCGTCCATACATACCATTGCAGGTAGCATTACATCTTTATCTTCTGCTACTTTATATGCCAGTGGTGTCAGGTCGCTTATTTCCTGACTGTTCTCTGCATACAACTGTATCCATCCTGTATCACGCTGTGAGATGCTATCCTGATGATCATTCCAGATACTGATCGGAGCACTTACAGCCCTGTTCACTACTGTCATGACCGTGGGCAGACGCATTCCTGAAACATTGAATACAACTTCATGCATCAGTTCAAGTCCCTGTGATGACGTTGATGAATATGTTCGTGCCCCGGCTGCACTGGCACCCACCAGTGCTGAAAGTGCAGAGAACTCACTCTCTATAGTTATAAATTCACAGTTATCTATCTCACCATCAGCAATAAACTGGGATAGATCCTCGACAATATGGGTCTGCGGTGTAATAGGATATGCTGATATTACATTAGGTCTGCATATTTTTACTGCGTGTGCTGTTGCATATGAACCTTCAACAACACTCATTTTTTCCATTGGATTATCAGTCATATCATTTCTCCTCCAGCACCATCTCGATTGCATCTTTGGGGCATTCATAAGCGCAGATACCGCATCCTTTACAGTAATCATAATCAAAAATAACATACCCGTCTTCCTGAGCCTTCACACTACTATCAGGACACAACAATGAGCATATACCACATTTAATACACTTATCCTTGTGATACAATGGCCGGTAGATCCTCCAGCTACCTGTTTTATTTACTCTGGTACTTCCTGGCTCTACCATTCCA
>Ga0255426_10041_pt1 | contig 25925 bp, 23 predicted proteins | sample ANMaggSeSYBR02J9_FD_182666 | JGI IMG/M metagenome (GOLD analysis project Ga0255426, IMG submission 182666) | Sediment cell enrichment communities from methane seep in Santa Monica Basin, California, United Staets - ANME aggregate JGI... | ecosystem: Environmental > Aquatic > Marine > Cold seeps >...
CCTGGGGGTAGTCGCCTAAGATCCAATAGACAACGCCGATGTTTGTGAGGGCAGCACCTTCCCCGTTCCTGTTTCCGATCTCCCTATATATCTTCAAGGCCTTTTCATAATAGGAGAGGGCCTGGGGGTAGTCGCCTAAATTATCATAGACAACGCCGATGTTTGTGAGGATTACACCAATGGCCTGTTTATTACCCATCCTTTTTGCCAGCTCAAGCCCCTTTTCCCAAGCATAAAGCGCCCCTTTAAAATCGGAGCGGTTATATTGCTGTACCCCCTGGCTATAATAGTCGTTCAGACTCTGCCCCCATGAAAGGCCAGGTGATAGTAATAAAAAAAGTATTAATGCAATAAAGATTTCCCTTGTTTTCATAGCATCCCCCATATTATTAATAAATTCCAAATAACAAACAAATATTTTTGAATTTTTTATTTTGACCCGCCCAGTGAAATGTTTACCTATTTCACCGGAGTCATTTGAACCTGTTTGGGATTTGGTATTGCCAGGTAACCTGGCGCTACCGTTCCCCCACCAGGATAAAAGGCGCATAGAAGTAAGGCACGCTTTGCCAGGGGAATCGCTTCCTCCAGCCCATTCTCGCCCAAGGCGCTCCCGCCAAGGAGCAGCGCCACGATCAGGGTGAGGGCCAGGCCTGTTGTCAACTTTGCACTAACACACCTTGCTTTCTCTCTTTTTTTCATCTTTCCTACCTCCTGATTTAGTATCGTGTTTCCGCAATCAATCGCCCTACTTTATCATATCTGTACTGAATACGCCCGCCTCCTGGGCTGACGACAGCTCCCAACCTTCCCGAGTCGTTGTATTCGAATGATATTGATTCCCCCTGGGAATCGTTTGCAGAGGCGAGGCGGCCCTCCGGATCGTAACTATACCGGATGTAATGATCCTGCTCATCTGAAATTGACGTCAACTTGCCGTCGGAGTATCGGTAATGCAATGCACCTTCCGGGGTCCTGGTCGCAACCAGTTGCCCTAAGTCGTCGTATTCATACTCGATGCTATGGCCGTCTGGGTCCATCACAGATATAAGCCGGGAAGATTCATCAAATCTTTGCCGGAACTTTTTCCCGCCGGGGAGCCGGACTTCTATCAGGTTTCCGGCCTTATCATAGATAAACCTTGATGAAAGGCGGTTGGAATATTTGATGGTGACCAGTCTTCCGGCAGAGTCATATTCATAGGAGATTGATCTTGGGTCTATTGGGCTGTAGGAAATGCCCCCTTTCTTTGAAATTTTATTTAGCTGATAGCCGCTCGAAACATGACTCACGTTTCCCTGTGCGTCGTATCGGAAGAGAGTAATGCGATTGGCCGGGTCTACCACTATTTCCGGCCTGCCGCGGCGATTATGATTGAGAAAGAGGGTTTGATTGCCAAGGGGAGAGATCTCTTTGGAGAGGAATCCGTTTTGGTTATATTGAAATTTTGTCGTATATCCCCTTTGATCGGTAACCTTTGTAACACGGTCTTGGGAATCATAGTCAAAGCGCATCTCATACCCTTTAGAATCGATTTGAGTCAGCAGCCGGTTTTTGCTGTCGAAGCGCCGGGTGATGGTGCCACCGACCGGGTTCTTGTAAGTTGTCGTATTTGCACGATCATCATAGTTGACTTCATAACCATTCCCGGAACCATAACGGGTTGCAGTGACACGCCCCAGTTGATCATACATCAGGCCTAAAACTACCTGGCCGGATTCATTAAGAATTTTTGCCAAACGGCCATCCGCATCATAGGCGTAACCGGCCAATTGCCTTTTTGAACCATCAGAGACACGGACCAAACAGCCCAGGGCATCATAATCGTAATATATAGAGAAACCTTCCGAGGTTTGCAGCCCGGCCAATTGCCCCGACGGGTTGTATGTTAATTGAATGCCCTTTCCTGCTGAATTGGAAATACCTAACAGGTGACCTTCGTGATATTGGTATCTCAACTGATGTCCGGTTGCATTCCGCATACCCACAATGCGGCCCGAGGGACTGAATGCAAGTGTGACCCCGTCCTTTCGAACCACTGCAAAACCATTATATCGGACTCTTTGATTTGATTTGTTTCGCACTTGTGCGGATTTTCCGGGCAGTCCCGGCTGAATATGCAGATCAGGGGTCATTAGCGGAATAAAGGGGTCGTTATCCGTCAAACCCAGCGCCTCGTAGGGTGATGTCCAATCCTCCGGACGGAAAACCCCGTCCGTTGTCATGCCGAACTCCGTGCGAGACCGGCCTTGAGTTAATAGGGCTTTTATGTAGTAGGAGTTTGAATCCGGGGCTTGAACACGGTGAAATCCGAGGGATGGAAGGTTCAATGACCAGCCCTTTCCGTATGGGGTGGAAGCCGGATCTGTGGAGTTGTAATGAGCCGTGAACTCTGCGCTAATCCCCGGGGCTAAAGGAACTCTTGCATCGGTTCGCGCGGTTGTATAACCGCCTCGAATCGGCGCTGGTACGAGATGCAGGGCAACAGCCTTTAATTGCTCGCCCTGATGCTTGAATTCCCAGGACTGATCCGCGGCGGAGGCACGGGCTCTCAGCGCAGCCTCACCCAACAAGGCTGTCTCACGCCGATCTTTGCGATACACATTATTGCGCTGGAATTCCACGCCGCCGTAGATACCGACGCGACCTGAGTACACGTTTGCACCCGGTGTGGTCAGTGGCGTGTCGTGTTGACCCACCTTGTATTGCCCGATCCAGGACAGATCAAGGGGGATGTTATTATCATGCACCCAGCGCACCAGCCCGACGATCTTTGCCAACTGAATAAGCCTCATCAGCTCAGGTTTTTCCCTGGCAAAGTCAATATAATGGTTGTTGAAGTGATCTATGAATTTTTTAACTGCCGGATCATCTCCGGGAACATCCACCATCTTTCCGTTGGTGTCAAACCGGACGAAACGCGCTTCTATCACAATCTTAACCGGCTCGAATTCCATGTATTTTCCATCCGGAGACTTCTTTATAACGATATCTCCGGAAACAAACCAAAGGCGCTTGCAGGATGAGGGCCTGTTTCGGTCGGCAGCCGTCCTGATCAGACATTCATTGTCTGATGAAACCACATAATCCGGGTATGAGGCTGCCCATTTTGCTGATCGCTCCAACAGGCTCAGAAAGTTTGGAACCTGTGTTTGAAACGGTTCTTTTGTATTTAAGTTATTCTTTGAAATTGTTGCGGACTTAAGGTACCTGTCCGCTTCGAAGATTACCCGGCCAAAGCGTGTGAGAAAGGTAGCAGGTTGTTCCGTTTGAATCAATTTCCCGTTCAAATCGTATTCCACCCACCCCCAATCGGGATGATCCGGAAGCTGAAAGCGACCATTGTAGTGAACCTTCATGCAACCGTTTTGAAGCCCTGGGTTGCATGGCTCAATGCTCATGCTCGGTTCCTGGCCGGTATAAATAGACCGGATTGCGACCACCAGGTCATCAATGTCCATCGCAGGAAAGGCCAAGTCTTTAGCCCCGACAATAATAAGCTGCCCGGTAACAGGATCAAAGGTCGCCCCACGGATATCCTTAAGATCGGCTATCACTTGAGCCACCCGGTCGAGCGATACCCCACCGAGAGCAGTCCCTCCGCCTGGGGGGCCGTCACCTCCGTCTCCACAGTATGGGAAACAAGATCCAGGACCAGAATCGTATTTGAGGTGCCTGTCCATCTCGTCATCCCGCAGCCCGGTCTTTCGCAAAAAATCCCTCATTTCCGCGACACCGGCATCTCTATCGCGAAGGTTTTTCAAGCCAAGTTTCCGAAGCTTAGTCACGTGGTCATTAAAGTCTGAGACTCCCGCGCGGGCCTTGAGAATATCCAGGCATATCCCAAGATCGTAACTCAATAGCGCTCCCGTTCCGATAATGGCTATCTGTGAGCCTATTAGGACAGAAGCTGGAACAGTTGCCGCAATCCCGGCCGCCCATGATAGTCCTGCAACCAACTTCGTACCCTCGCCAAGTGCGAACTGCGCAAAGGGACTTCCGATCTGAACACCGGCCGTTCGGGGCATACGCGCCTGCAGTGACTTTCCGGCAGTCCATCCCCCCTTCGCTGCCTCCATTACATCAAATCCGTCATTTATCTTATCGAGCAACGGTCCGATGCGGTGTTTGTCCATAGACCGATGGAAGGCCCTAAGTCGTTTGAAGTTATCTGGTCGTTTGGATATTATTGAAGGGCTAAACAACTCGAGTTGCTTGCTCTGGCCTATCCATGATTCACCTGCGCGTCTGTATCCTGAAGGGTAGAACGCTGTCTCCAAAAGCCCTTTGCCTTTCGCACTCCATCCGGCGGCATCTTTAAGAATTGGGTAGGCCTTACCGGCCAATCTGCCAAGATCCTGAATGCTTCGACCGATATCGGGAGAATATTGACCCGCACATAATTTAGTATCCCCATCGTAACACAGCCCTGCGATTTGGGTGTTCCTTGGTGGGACACCATTTAAGGGCTGTCCAAATGGATCATAGGAATAACTGTCCACCAGATTCCCTTTGGAATCAGTCAGCCCTGCAACACTGCCAAGACCATCACCGAGAAAATAGCGGGCCTGCCCTGGTTTCTCACGATATCCCAAGGGCTCAAGACCATGATAGTAGGGTTTGAAAGTGTCTGAGACTTCCCCCACTACCAGCGGCATTCCTATGCTGATGTCGTTTATGTACTGGGTAGTCTTACTGTTTACGGTCTTTTTAAGCAATATTCCGTTTCCATCGTAGGATAGCTCCACCACCTTTTTTGCATCGACAAACTTGGTCAGCCGATCCTCGTAGTTCCATTCGTAGCTCAACATTCGCCCGGACTGCAACCCGCTCTCTGTAAGGTTTCCATTGGCATCATACCGATAACGAGTGATCTCCGTGCCTGTTTTCGCTCCGATGAGATAGCCGCGATTGTCATATTCATACGCTGTCTTTCCTCTTTTTGAATTCCTCACTTGAATGCGATTACCCAAATCGTCGTATTTATAACGGGTGACCGAGTCGTCGTGCGAAACGGCTTCAACAAGGCGGGACATGTGGTCATACGAGTAGCAAACTGTAAGCTTGCTGCCGTTTTGCTGCTTGACCGTTTGCGAGAGATTGCCAAGCTTATCAAGCTCGTATTCGAATCCCAAAATCGGTTTTCCGTTCGGTTCCCTGTGATAAATTGCTTTCAATCGCCCCACTTTATCGTAGCTGTAACGGGTTCGAATGCCGTTCGGCAAGGTCCGTTCGGCCACTCTTCCACCCCTGTCATACTTATACTTAACCGTACCAGAAGGAATCCGAACGGTCTTAAGGCGGGAATCCGGGTCATATGTATAGGAAACCTTCGTCCCATCGGGATATGTCATCCCTGTTATGAGGTCATTACTGTCATACTCGTATCGCAATCGATTATTGTTCGGGTCTTTAACGCTGATTAGCCTATCGTGGATGTCATACTCATAATCCGTGATGCCGAGATGGTCTGTCATCCGAATCACGCGGCCTAAAGCATCGTATTCGTATTTAACAGATGTTTTATCCGGGTATTTTATGGCAATGAATCGGTCCATAGGATCATACACATAAGAGGTGAGTACACCTGCCGCATCAGTGCGGGAGACGATGTTCCCATTGACGTCATAATTGAAGCGAAGAGTTTGAAGGGGCTGATCAGCGATCGCAATCTCATTGCATAAAAGAATCAATATAGTTAGGCACAAAACAGAAAAAACAAAACGTAATGCCCTGCAGGTAAAGAAGTCTCTCATTAAACATGCTCCTTTTTGGAACTCATTTGATATCCATCAGCTTAGAAAAAGGGATGATCCACATATTCCACCCATATACTTCGATAAGTTTACTTTTGATACTGTTATGTTTTATGATCCCACACAGATAGGCAGCGATAGGATCAAGTTTCATACAAACTATATACGCCTTTCCCTAAATTTTGTATCCTGTTTTTTGGTCTATCTGCAAGATGAATTACTCGATTTGTCCTTGTTTAACTTAATATCAGGTTTTCTTCTGCAATCCGCACACTTTACACTAAAATAATATTGCATGGCGTCTCTCCGAGAGCTATCATTGGCTCAGAATTAGGCAGAAATAACAGTAAAGGGAGGGGGCCGACGAATTATACATTTATCCCATAAACATAGATTTTCACGGCAAAACTCTACCCGTAGTTATAAAGTTGAACGATGGAAGAAAGAGAAATTATTTCCGGAGGTAAAAAAAATTAAGAGCCGCGATCCAGGAGGCTTACGATATATTCAAGCCAAAGATGATTTCCGTATTCGCCACATGTCCGGTGGGCCTTATCGGAGACGATGTCCATGCGGTCACTAGGGAGATGGAAGAAAAACCGGGGATTACAATTTTTGGTTTCAGTTGTGAAGGATACAAGGGTGTCAGCCAGTCGGCAGGCCACTACGTTGCAAACAACGGGCTCTTTCTCCATGTTATCGGCCTGGACAATACGGTTAAGGATGGTGATTACAGGGTCAATCTCCTAAGTTCGTGCACGGTTTGAACAACAAGCACGCCGAGCGGATTCTGAAGGTGGACTAGAGGGACACCCAGATATGTGCTATAGATCTCTTCACCGCTTTTTTCGAAAAAATTGTATCTGGGATGTGTAGCAGGATTTACAACAAAGACCGGCTGCATCTCTTCCAAAACAAGACCGGTAAGTCCTTCATGAATGCTCATTCGAACTCTGCCTATGGATTCTTTACGTAATACGACGGTTGCCTGTAATACAAGAGACTGTTTATCTGTATCCAGAAGATATACGGAACATACATCTGTGTTAAATTTGCCGGCAACAAGTTCGACAATTTTTTCCAGCGTCCTGTGCGGTCGGGAAGATTCGGTTATTATCCTTCCGATATCTTCCAGTATGCTGATTTTATCTCTATCCATTTCGATATCACTCCTCGTGCTGCTGCCGATCACTGTGTTGAACAGCAATTAGAAAAATCGTAACAATTTAGTACTTCCCAATTTCCAATTTCAAGTTTCAAGCCGTGAACGGCTACAATAATTTAAATCCTGAATATCTTGTAAATCCTGTCAAAAAAATAATATTTAAAAACGCTAAAGTGTTACGAAAAATCTTATTACACACATTATGCCAGACTCTTCAAGGAAAGAAAATAAATCCGCACATCGAAACATGGTCAACCAATCTCCTTTTACATTTTCCTACATTTCTGTCGAAACTGCCTCAAGCCTTACAATTATGTAGGATGCAATGCCATAGTACTTCCAGGTAACATAGCATGAAACGCATTAGTTTTAACAATAGTATTCAATAGTTAGATCTATAAATATGTTCACCTCACAGAGTTGGCACGACTCTTGATATATATGTCACGCAAACACAAAGTTTAAACTCAATTTATTTATACATTAAGGAGAAAAATTAGCAGTTAGCGATTAGCAGTTAGCAGTTAGCTGTTATTATTTCAGGTGGTTACCAGCGATTAGATTTTCATCCATTGGGTGAAATGTTGACCTTTAGCAATATATTGAAATTATTGTGCTAATCGCTAAAAGCTAACTGCTAAAAGCTCAATTAAAGTTTAAATTTAAAACAGGAGGCATGAAATGAGAAAGATTGCAATGTACGGAAAAGGCGGAATCGGGAAATCGACTACTTGTCAAAACCTTGTGGCAGGTCTTACGGAGATGGGGAAAAAAGTCATGGTGGTCGGTTGCGACCCAAAGGGCGATTCTACCAGGCTGCTCCTTGGAGGGCTGAATCAGCACACGGTTTTGGACACCCTGAGGGAAGAAGGCGAAGATGTGGACCTTGAAGATATTCGCAAAACAGGTTTCGGCGGCACTTTATGTACTGAAGGGGGGGGGCCGGAGCCGGGGGTAGGGTGTGCCGGCCGGGGTATTATTACTTCGATTAACCTGCTCGAACAACTCGGTGCGTTTGGAGAAGACGAAAATCTTGATTATGTTTTTTACGACGTTTTGGGCGACGTGGTCTGCGGCGGCTTTGCCATGCCGATGAGAGAGGGTAAGGCAAAAGAAATCTACATCGTTGTTTCAGGCGAGATGATGGCCATGTATGCGGCAAACAATATTTGCAAGGGAATATTAAAATTTGCGGAAACAGGGGGAATCCGGCTTGCAGGTCTTATCTGCAACAGCCGTCAGGTCGATAATGAAGTGGAAATGATAGAAGCGTTTGCAGACAAGCTTGGATCACACATGATTCATTTTGTTCCGCGGGACAACATGGTTCAAAAGGCGGAGATAAACAGAAAAACAGTCATTGAGTTTGAACCGAAGCACCCACAGGCCGATGAATACAGGACACTTGCAAAAAAAGTAAGTGAGAATGACAAATTTGTTATCCCGGCTCCGATGGAGATGGACGATTTGGAAAAGCTACTGATAGAATATGGCATAGCAGGATAATTAGTGCCTGAACGAAAACCCCGTTCAGGCACGATTTTGAGTTTTGAGTTAAAAAAAGCAATCTCAGTGAGTTGGAAATCTCTAAACAAAAAGGAAAATTCAAATGATAATGATCAGATCAATAGTAAGACCTGAAAAATTGGATAATGTGCTTGCAGCTTTAATGGATGCCGGATTTCCTGCGGTTACAAAAATGTCTGTTGTGGGAAGAGGCAAGCAGAGAGGGATTAAAATCGGAGATATTACATACGATGAAATATCAAAAGAGCTTTTGCTTACAGTTGTAAACGAAGAGGATAAGGATATTCTCATAAAAACCGTAATAAAAGCCGCCAGAACCGGGGAAAAGGGCGCTTTCGGGGACGGAAAGATATTTGTAACACCTGTAGATGAAGTTTACACGATAAGCTCGGGAATAAAAGAGACATCTACCGGAGAAAGTTCAGAGGTGAAAATATGAAAGAAGTAATGGCTGTTATACGCATGAACATGATTAGCAAAACAAAAATAGCCCTTGCCGACGCCGGAATATCTTCCATTACGGCAAGAGACTGTTTGGGCAGGGGAAAAGGTCTTGTCGATCTAAAGCTCTTGAAAGGTGCGGAAAAAGGTTATGAAGAGGCTATCTCTCAATTAGGCCAAAGCCAGCGTTTAATTCCAAAGAGGGTCCTGTTTATAGTGGTTCCGGATAAGACGGTGGAAAAAACCGTTAAGACCATAATAAAGGTTAATCAAACCGGCAAATCGGGCGACGGCAAAATATTTGTCGTTCCTGTGTTAGATTCAGTAAGGGTCAGAACCGGAGAAAAGGGAAATATTACGATTGATGACTGACGGAGGTGTAAAAATGGAAGCGATGAGCAAAAAAAGAATCGATGAAGAAAAAGTTTCTTTAGATCCTGATGAATTTATAGATCCTGAAATACTGAAGCTGGAAATTCTTTCAAAATATCCGCCAAAGGTTGCCAGGAAAAAAGCAAAACAGATAATCGTAAATCGTAAAGAAACGGAAGAAAAATATCCTGAAATACAGGCTAATGTGAGAACCGTGCCGGGTATCATCTCCCAGCGGGGCTGTTGCTATGCGGGCTGCAAGGGTGTTGTGATGGGCCCGACAAGAGACATAATCAACCTGACTCATGGTCCCATCGGCTGTGGTTTCTACAGTTGGCTTACCAGAAGGAACCAGACAGATCCTTCCACGACCCCGGATGGCCATAATTTCATGAACTACTGCTTTTCCACGGATATGGAAGAAAGAGAAATTATTTTCGGCGGTGAAAAAAAATTAAGAGCTGCTATCCAGGAGGCTTACGATATATTCAAACCAAAAATGATTTCCGTATTCGCCACCTGTCCCGTGGGCCTTATCGGAGACGATGTCCATGCAGTCACAAGGGAGATGGAAGAAAAACTGGGGATTACAATTTTCGGTTTCAGTTGTGAGGGATACAAGGGCGTCAGCCAGTCCGCAGGCCACCATGTGGCAAACAACGGACTCTTCCAGCATGTTATCGGCCTGGATAATACGGTAAAAGAGGGTGATTACAAGGTCAATCTTCTGGGAGAGTATAATATAGGCGGAGACGCCTTTGAAATAGAGAGAGTATTAAACAAGTGCGGCATAACTTTAATTTCCACGTTCAGCGGCAACTCGAGCGTCGATTTTTTTGCAAATTCCCACACGGCCGATTTGAACCTTATCATGTGCCACAGGTCAATCAACTATGTGGCGGAGATGATGGAGAAAAAATACGGGATACCCTGGTTTAAGATCAATTTCTTAAGCGCAGGAGGCATGTCAAGATCCTTAAGAAAAATTGCAGAATATTACGGGGAACAGAAACTCATAGACCGTGTAGAAGAAGTAATTGCAGAAGAGATGCCGGCAGTCAAAAAGGCCCAGGCAGAGGTAAGGCCGAGGCTCGAAGGAAAGCTTGCCATGATGTTTGTGGGAGGATCACGGGCCCATCATTACCAGGAAATGTTCAGGGAGATGGGGATGATACCCTTTTGCGCAGGCTACGAGTTCGCGCACAGGGATGATTACGAGGGAAGGCAGGTTCTGCCGAATTTGAAAGTAGATGCAGACAGCAGAAATATACAAGAGCTCGAGATTGAAAAAGACCCTGAAAGATACAACCCGAGAATAAGCGCCGAAGAATTCGAAGCCCTGGAGAAAAACAACATAAAACTCAGGGACTATGAAGGAATGATGACCGACATGCCAAGCGGAACCATAGTCATAGACGACATAAGTCAGTACGAAACCGAAAGCCTGCTGAAAACCTACAAGCCGGCAGTGTTCTGTGCAGGCATAAAGGAAAAATATACTGTGCAGAAACACGGCATCCCGATGAAACAGCTCCACAGCTATGATAACGGCGGTCCTTATGCAGCTTACAGGGGCGCCATTAACTTCTACCACGAAATCGACCGGATGGTAAACAGCAAGGTCTGGGATCATATCAAGGCGCCCTGGGAAAAAAGCCCGGAACTTGCCGCGAGATATACATACAGACCTGGTTAAAGAGGTTCAGGATGAATCCGTCAACCTCTGAACCTTTGAACCGTGAACCGTGAACCGTAGGGGCAGGCCCCTGTGCCTGCCCTGTCGATGAATGGCAACAACCAAATGGGCAAAAAAATAATAGGGGCAACCATAATAGGGCAACCACAATAGGGCAACCATAATAGGGCAACCATAATAGGGCAACCATAATAGGGCAACCATAATAGGGCAACCATAATAGGGCAACCATAATAGGGCAACCACAAGGGTTTGCCCCTACATTAAAAAAAGGAATTCCCAAATGTTACTAAGACATACATCAAAAGAAATCGCCGAACGAAAATCTTTGACCGTTAATCCTGCAAAGACCTGCCAGCCCATAGGAGCCATGTATGCGTCCCTGGGAATTCACGGCTGTCTTCCACACAGCCACGGCTCCCAAGGGTGTTATGCATATCACAGAAGCACACTGACCAGGCATTATAAGGAACCTGTAATGGCTGCAACAAGCTCTTTTACCGAAGGCGCATCAGTGTTCGGAGGCCAGGCAAATCTCCTGCAGGCGATGGATAATATATTTACCATCTATAATCCTGATGTCATTGCTGTTCATACCACATGCTTGTCAGAAACAATCGGTGATGATGTCCCGCAGATATTCGGAAAAGCAAAGGCAGACGGGAAGATTCCGGAAGGAAAATATGTTTTTCATGCAAGCACTCCGAGCTATGTGGGTACCCATGTTACAGGTTTTGCGAACATGACAAAGGCTATGGTCGATTATTTTGCAAAACAAAACGGTCATAAAGAGAATCGGATAAATATAATTCCAGGATGGGTGGAACCGTCTGATATGAAGGAGATCAAAAGGATCGCAGGAGAACTCGGTATAGATTTCATCCTGTTCCCGGATACGGATAATGTTTTAAACGGCCCCCAGACCGGCAAATTTGAAATGTACCCAAAAGGAGGCGTTACCATTGATGAATTAATAAGAACAGGAAGCAGCAGCGGAACTGTCGCCCTCGGCGAGCTGGCCTCAGGACCGGCCGCCAGGGCTTTGGACTCAAAATGCAAGGTGCCCTGTAAGATTCTCGATCTTCCTATAGGGATCAAGGCAACAGACAGGTTTGTGGATACATTAAGAAAAATGGCAGGCGTTAATGTTCCCGAGTCCATAAACATCGAAAGGGGACAACTGATAGATATCGTGACCGATATGCAGGCGTATTTTTATCACAAAAAAGTGGCGCTTGTGGGCGACCCTGATCAGCTTATCGCATTAACCGAGTTCCTCGTTTCTATAGATATGATGCCGATCCATATACTTACAGGAACAAAGGACAAGAAGTTTGAAAAAAAGATACTGAGCCTTACAGAAGAAATACCCCATGATGTAAACGTAAAAAGCGGGGGAGATATGTATCTCTTTCATCAATGGGTCAAGAACGAGCCTGTAGATCTTCTTATAGGAAATACCTATGTAAAGTACATAGCGAGAGATGAGGATATCCCTTTTGTCCGGTACGGTTTTCCTATTTTAGACAGGATAGGCCACAGTTATTTCCCGATGGTGTGCTACCGCGGGGCGATGCGTTTCCTGGAAAAAATACTCGACGCTCTGATGAACCGTATAGACAGAGATTCTTCTGAAATTGAATTTGATCTGGTGATGTAGTGTCTGAACGAAACCCAACAAATCATGTGGCAGGGGTTTTCGTTCAAACACTATGTAGACTTAAAAAACATGTGCCGGAAATGGTGATGACATGAATAGTATACCAATTTTAAAGGAAAGAAAAAAACAGATATATCACAAAGGCGAAGGAGTCTTTGATCTTACCTGCGATACAAAAAGCCTCGCCGGTTCTGTCAGCCAGAGAGCATGTGTTTTCTGCGGTTCCAGGGTAGTTTTGTACCCTATTGCCGACGCCCTTCACCTGATACACGGGCCCATAGGATGCGCTTCATATACCTGGGACATAAGAGGAGCGCTTTCCTCAGGACCGGAGCTGCACAGAATGAGTTTTTCAACCGATCTCAGGGAGAGAAATATTATCTTCGGGGGCGAGAAAAAATTATACGCTTCGCTTGTACAGCTTATAGATACTTATCGTCCCAATGCAGCCTTTGTTTATTGCACCTGCATCATAGGTATTATCGGAGATGATATTGATTCTGTTTGCAAACGTGTAACTGAAGAAAAGGGGATTCCGGTTCTTCCTGTTCATTCTGAAGGATTCAAGGGAACTAAAAAAGATGGATACAAGGCCGCCTGTGAATCCTTATCCATGCTGGTCGGCACAGGATCTATTGAGAATATAGGAAAATACGCCATTAATATAATGGGTGAATTCAATATAGCAGGAGAGGCATGGACTATTAAAAAGTATTACGAAAATATGGGCATCGAAGTTGTTTCGGTCTTTACCGGTGACGGGAGGGTGGAAAATATAAAGCGTTCCCACGGGGCTTCGTTGAATGTGGTTCAATGTTCAGGTTCTATATTGAGGCTTGCTCAAATAATGGAGGAAAAATACGGTATTCCATATATCCGTGTTTCATATTTTGGAATTGATGACATGTCAAAGGCCCTTTATGATGTTGCCGCGCATTTTAAGGATAACCTGAAAATCATGAAAAAAACAAAAGAGATTGTGCGAAATGAGATAGATGCGATCTATCCTGATCTTTTGAGATATAAAAAAGCGCTTTCAGGAAAAAAAGCGGCCATTTACGTGGGAGGCGCCTTTAAAGCCTTTTCCATGATAAAAGCATTGAGATCTCTTGGTATTGATGTTGTGCTTGCCGGTTCTCAGACCGGCAATAAAGATGATTATGAAGTCTTGAGGGACATGTGCGACGATGGCACCGTGATATTAGACGACGCTAATCCGCTTGAGCTTTCAAAATACTGTATTGAAAAAGGCGCCGATCTATTCGTGGGAGGGGTAAAGGAAAGGCCTATCGCATACAAACTGGGGATTGGATTCTGTGATCACAACCATGAAAGAAAAATTTCTTTAGCTGGTTACAGCGGAATGATTAATCTCGCAAAAGAGGTCTATTCTTCAGTTTTTAGCCCTGTGTGGAAATTTGCGCCGCAAAAAATGATACGGAGACGATGAAATGAAAACTCAGGAAAAGATCGAATACAAAGCCACGAGCAATGCATGCAAACTGTGCAGCCCTCTTGGAGCATCCTTTGTTTTCAGGGGGATAGAAAGATCGATTCCACTGCTTCACGGTTCACAAGGCTGTTCTACTTATATCAGAAGATATCTGATCAGCCATTTCAATGAACCTGTGGATATTGCATGCTCAAATTTTACTGAAGAAACAGCCGTATTCGGAGGGGGCGCAAATTTAAAACTCGCTGTAGAAAATATAATCAAGCAGTACAACCCCGAACTAATCGGCATAGCTACAACTTGCCTGAGTGAAACCATAGGTGAAGATGTGCCCATGATCCTCAAAGGGTATAACAAAAAAAACTTTGATGAAAATTTTCCCGAGATAGTTTCCGTATCAACGCCAAGTTTTTCGGGAACCCACATAGACGGGTTCCACGGCGCGGTGAGGGCTGTTGTAAATTCCATTGCCGTGGAAAAAAAGATTAGTACAAAACAAATAAATATCTTTCCCGGAATGTTGTCACCTGCTGATTTACGGCATCTCAAAGAGATAGTATCCGATTTTTCGACAAACTATGCGATGCTTCCCGATTATTCAGACACCTTCGACGGCCCCTTATGGACAGAATATCAGGAGATACCGGAAGGCGGAACAAAAATAGAAAAAATTGCTTCCATGGGAGACGCTGTTGCAAGCATAGAGTTTGGAAAAATATTGGCCGGAAAAGAAAGCGCCGGCAAGTTGCTTGAAAGCCGGTTTAATGTTCCATACCACAGCCTCGGCCTTCCCATAGGTATAAACGAAACCGATGCTTTCTTAAAAGCCCTTGAAACCATCACAGGAAAACCTGTTCCGGAAAAATATATTCAGGAAAGAGGAAGACTCATCGACGCCTATGCGGACGGACATAAATACGTTTTTGAGGCCCGGGCCGTTGTTTACGGCGAAGAAGATCTTGTCATCGGTCTCGCCTCATTCTTGTCGGAAGTCGGTATAATCCCGATTATCTGCGCTTCAGGCGGAGAAAGCGGGCTGTTAAGACAAAAAATCCTGGATATCATACCTGATGCGGAAAATATCGGAATCAGGATAATCGAGGGTGCTGATTTTGTAGAAATCGGCGAGGAAGCAAGAAAAATCGACCCGGATTTTTTTATAGGAAACAGCAAAGGATACAAAATTGCGAGAGAGATGAAAAAGCCTTTGATCAGGGTGGGGTTTCCCATCCATGACAGGCTCGGCGGCGCCAGAATTATCCATGTAGGTTACAGGGGCGCACAGCAGCTCTTTGATATTATATCAAATACAATTATAGCAACAAGACAGGATACTTCACCTGTCGGGTATACATATATGTAAAACAAAAAAGAAAAAGGAGATAACAATGGACTTGGCAAATCATCCCTGTTTTAACGCTAAAATGAAAGGCATTTATGGAAGGGTGCATCTACCGGTAGCTCCCAGGTGCAATATTCAATGCAAATACTGCGACAGAAAATACGACTGTGTAAATGAAAGCAGACCGGGCGTAACAAGCGCAGTTCTGACTCCGAGACAGGCAATGTCCTATCTTGATTTTATTTTTAAAAAAACAAAAAACATATCAGTTGTAGCAATTGCGGGCCCTGGGGATCCTTTTGCAAACCCTGAAGAAACCTTGGAGACCTTGCGCCTTGTCAGAAAAAAATATCCGGAAATCATACTGTGCCTTGCCACAAACGGTCTTGCCCTTGGTCCGTATATCGATGAATTGGCGGAGATTAATGTGAGCCATGTGACCGTCACCTTAAACGCAGTCGATCCGAAAATAGGCGCTCAGATCTATTCTTTTATTCGTTACGGAAAAAGGGTTTTAAGCCCTGAGTCCGGAATAAATATTCTCTTTGAAAAGCAGATAGAAGCTATAAAAAAGCTGAAAAAAAGAGGTATAAGGACAAAGGTAAATACAATCATACTGCCGGGAATAAATGAAGATCATATCGAAGATGTTGCAAAAAAAATGTCCGAGCTTAATGTTGATATCTTAAACTGCATACCATTTTATCCTAACGCGGGTTCGACCTTTGCCGATATGCCGGAGCCTTCAAAAGAGACCGTGAAAAAGATCAGAAAAAAAGCGGCTCGATATATCCCTCAGATGTATCACTGCGTAAGGTGCCGGGCCGATGCCGTGGGAATCCTGGGCAGGGAGAACAACAAGGAAATAATGGAAAAACTCAAGGAATGTTCCGAGATGCCGGAAATTTATGATGAAATCCGTCCGTATGTTGCGGTTGCCAGCCTGGAAGGCTCACTTGTGAACCAAAAACTCGGAAAAGCGCGCAAACTTTTTATCTACGGAAAAGCAAACGGGAGCGTGACATTTATCGAATCCCGAAAAACTCCTGATCCGGGCGCAGGCATGAAACGCTGGGAGGATCTTGCCGAAAGCTTACATGACTGCCGGGCGCTCCTTGTGAACGGCATAGGTAATAACCCGAGGCAGGTTTTATCAAAAAAAATAGATATTCTTGAGCTCGACGGGCTGATAGAAGAGGCTGTGGAGGCGGTTTTTGAAGGCCACAGTATGAATTATATGATCAAACGTGATGTGGATGCATGCAACAGGAAGTGTTCAGGAACCGGAATGGGGTGTATGTGATATGGGTGCGGACATAAGTGCCTAAAGTGAGCTAAAGTATATTAAAGTGCCTAAAGTTAAGGAATGCTCCTTCGGCGCTGCCAATTTTAATTTTTTCACCATACAACTTTGCTCACTTTATTTCCGGCTAAACTTATAATCAAGCTCTGAAAATAGATAGCACGCCAAAGGCGTACCACAACTTTAGGCATTTTAGGCACTTTAGCTCACTTTAGGCACTTTTTACTCATCTATTCTATGTTACCGAATTCATTGGGCATAAAATGGAAATTCCTATACTATCAAGGTAGGGTTCAAGGTTAAAAATAGATTATATGGGGGAATCATAATGGAAAAACCGAAACATCATATTTTTGTCTGTTCAAGTTTCAGGGCATCAGGGGAAATTAAGGGTAAGTGTAACAAAAAAGGTTCAACGGATTTCATACCTTACATAGAAAACGAAATACTCGACAGGGGAATGGATGCGCTGCTTACAAGCACAGGCTGCATGAAACAGTGCGACAACGGGCCTATAATGGTTATTTATCCGGAAAATTTCTGGTATGGAAATGTTGAAAGCGAAGATATAATTGATGAGATTCTGGATGCTCTGGAAGACGGTGTAGCCGCTGAAGAGTATCTATTGAGCTGATAAGGAAAGGCAGGCAAATGAGAATTCACTACTTACAACACGTACCTTTTGAAGACTTGAGTAGTATTGAGCCAATATTGAGGGAAAAGGGACATGAATTAACGGCTACACATTTATACAAAGGCCAACAAATACCCCTGGTAAAAGAAATTGACTGGCTAATAGTCATGGGTGGACCAATGGGCATCTATGATGAAGCAAAACACCCGTGGTTAAACGCTGAAAAGCTTTTCATAAAACAAGCCATTGAATCCAATAAAATTGTTCTTGGTATATGTCTTGGCGCACAACTCATTGCGGACGCACTAGGGGCAAAGGTATGTCAGAATAAGCATCGGGAAATAGGCTGGTTTAATATTAGTCGATCACCTGAAGTAGATGGCACAGTCCTGTCAGAAGTAATTCCTGATCAAATGGAAGCATTTCACTGGCATGGTGATACCTTTGATATGCCACAGGGAGCAAAGGCAATAGCTGCAAGTGAAGCGTGCCAAAATCAAGGTTTTATAATAAACAATCGTATAGTAGGTTTTCAATTTCACCTTGAAACTACATTACAGTCAGCAAAAGCGCTTATAAACAACTGCCGGAATGAACTGGACAAATCTCAATATGTCCAGACTGAAAGTGAAATATTGTCAGATAATCAGCGTTTCACAAATATCAATCAGGTAATGTACTCCGTATTAGAGGCATTGGAAGCACAAAATGGGCGACAACACAGTTGATTTGCCATAATAGTTCACCACGGATTTTCACGGAAATACACTGAATTCTCGTAACTGTTCAGGTTGTTAGGTTCACGGTGTGAACCTGAGTAGTTACACTTACTCATTGTTTTTAATTTTCAGTGAAACTCCGTGTTGTTCCGTGGTGAAACTTTTACGAAAGGAGATAAAAATGGCGGGCTTAAGAATAGCTATAGTTTCAACAGATGGAGCGAACGTAAACAACCACTTTGGCATGGCCAAACGGTTTTTGATCTATGACTGTAACGATAAAATCACATTTGTGGAAGAACGGCAGACCGAGTCCCTTTCGGTAGGAGACCCGGATCACTCCTTTGACGCTGAAAAATTTGGTCGGATAGCAGCCCTGCTCAAAGACTGCAGCAAGATCTATGTGACACAGATAGGTGAAGTTCCTGCCTCAAAGTTAGAAGAGCTTGGCATCGAACCGGTAATCCATGAAGGCCCTATTGCCAATATAGTATAACTCAAGGCTCAAAGCTAAAGGTGAAAGAAAAATGTATGCAAAACTAAAAACTGCCCTAATTGATTTAGCTGATGAGAATGGTCTTCTGGAAAGTGAGGTCAACATTACAGCTAAGATACTGACATCTGAAGAGGCTATAGGTGAAACAGAAAGAAAGGATTTTCCTTTGCTTCAAGGCAAGGAATTCTTAATCCAGGCGGATTTCAAGAATGCCTTGGGACAGGCATTCACAGATGCCCCAGGGAATTTCAAGGGTAAGCTCAAAAAAATACTTGAATTAAAATTGACAGATAACAATGATCGAGCCCTTTTTATTGCTACGCTCAACGCTGTAATGCGATACGTGGACGCAGCCGACAAGACTATTCACTGCAAAAACAAGGAACCTGAATTATGCGCCAGGGAGATAGCAAGGACAATCATTGATAAATACAGTGCTGACGTGAAGGTTGGAATTGTTGGATTCCAGCCGGCTATAATAGATAATTTTTCCAAAAACTTAGCTGCCCAAAACGTCAAGGTAACGGACATGGATAAAGACAATATTAATAAAATAAAATATGAAGTGCTTATCTGGGATGGCAGGAAAATGGCAGAAGAGCTTTTTAAAGCCTGTGATGTTATTTTGGCGACAGGCTCAACAGTAGTAAATGACAGCCTGTCTCAGTTGATTTCTCTCTCAGAGGAGTATCAGAAGCCGCTATATCTTTACGGCACAACGGTTGCCGGGGCCAGCAAAATTTTGAACCTGGAAAGGCTGTGTTTTCAAGCCTCTTAAAGAGTTATCATGAAAGCACTTGGCGATTTGAAAAAATATAAAGCGTTTCTATTGACATTATTGGTTTGCCTTATTTCTTCTACTGCCTTTGCCAAAAAAGAATCTAAGGAACTCCTTGTCTTTGCCGGAGCGGGGATGCGGCTACCGTTAAATGAGATAGGAAAGAAATTCGAGAAAAAATACGGGGTAAAGGTTGTGTATGATTATGAAGGAAGCGGAAGACTGGGCAACAAGATACTGGTCGGGCAATCCCCTGATGTCTTTATCCCGGGCAGCGACAAGTGGGCAAAAATCTTAAAGGAAAAAGGCCACGTAAAAGATTATACGTCTGTTGCCTATCATACTCCTGTTATCATTACCCCTAAAGGGAATGGTAAAGTGAACTCGCTTGGTGATTTTCTCGATAGCAACAACCGGCTCGTATTGGGCGATGTTAAGGCGTGTGCCATAGGTGGCGCTTCTGCTGCAATATTTAAAAAAGCGGGCCTCGAAGAATCAAAGATGAATGTAAGGGCAAAGGGACAAGCAGTTAAGCAACTGGTGTTATGGATTGAAGGGAATAACGCTGATGCTTCTATTGTCTGGAAAGCGGATGCGGTTCAGTCCGGCAAGGTAAGAATTGTTGACATTCCGGAGCAATATAACTTCAAAAGTATTATTCCGGTCTGCCAAATGGTGACACATAAAAAGGAGACAAATGAATATATTCATTATCTTCTCGGCATTGAAGGTAAAGCGATTTTCAAAAAACATGGGTTTGAAGTGGTGGAATAAATGAAAAGTCTTTCCTTTGACCTGGCAGTATCGCTTATTGCGGGAATCTTTGTGTGCCTGATTGTGCTCCCCATGCTTGCTCTTTTTACAGCGACTTCGTTTGGAGAGCTGATAAATCAGTTCAGATCTCCGCTGGTTTTGTCAGCCATAGCAATAAGTCTTGAAACATCGCTGATAGTGGTCTTGCTGGCGTTGTGTCTGGGGATCCCGGTGGCATATTTACTGGCAATGAAAAGCTTTAAGGGTAAGGAGATACTCGATACATTGGTTGATCTTCCTATTTGCATGCCCCCTCTGGTTGCGGGGTTGGCTCTACTAATCCTGTTGGGAGGAAATAGTAAGTTTGGCAGTATGTTAAGAAACTGCGGAATTGACCTGATATTTTCTAAAAAGGGAATCATAATTGCGCAACTTTTTGTTTCGATTCCGTTTCTAATTAAATCAGCAAGGAACGCGTTTGAATCGATAAATAAAAATGTCATCAATGCCTCATTGACCCTGGGAGCGTCAAAATTCTATACGTTTAAAACGATTCTACTCCCGCTGGCGAGAAACGGCATCTATACCGGCATGATTATGACCTGGGCAAGGGCGCTGGGAGAGTTTGGTGCGACTTCCATGGTGGCGGGTTGCATTCCATTTAAAACCGAAACGATGACTGTAGCCATTTATCAGAATGCCATGTCAGGGGAGCTGGCCGCCTCAACCGCTGTTGCTCTGCTCTTGCTGGTGTTTTCCTTTACATTACTGCTGATATTCAAATCAAGGGTCAGGGGACAAGCGGGGTAATGGAAATGGGTATTGTATTAAAGGAAATCTCAAAAAGCTATGACGGCCTGACAGTACTGAAAAATTTAAACCTTGAGATCAATCAAGGAGAATTTCATGTGCTGTTAGGACCGAGCGGCGGCGGCAAGACAACTACACTGTCCGTCATGGCTGGACTGACTGAACAGGATAGCGGATCTGTTTCTATCGGCGGCCGGGATGTAAGCAATCTTTCACCTGACAAAAGAAGAATTGGTTTTGTCTTTCAAGACCATGCCCTGTTCCCGCATCTAACCGTTTTTGACAATGTTGCTTATGGGCTAAGGGTCAGAAGAATCAAGGGGCATGAGATAACACGGAAGGTCGAGTATTATTTGAGCAAAGTAAGTATTGCAAAAGAAAAGAGCAAATTCCCCCACCAGTTAAGCGGGGGACAGAAACAAAGAGCCGCCCTGGCCAGGGCGCTCGTTATTGAACCTGAAATACTTCTTATGGATGAACCTATGAGCAGTCTGGATGCCATGACCAAAGAATCAGTACGGGATGAATTGAAAAGTATTCAGCAGGAAATAGGTGTGACCACGGTTTATGTTACACATGATCAGAATGAAGCAATATTGTTGGGAGACCGTGTTTCAGTGCTTAACAACGGGAGGGTGGAACAGATAGAATCCCCTTCCGAACTGTTCCATCATCCTAAAACCGAATTTGTGGCCCGTTTTGTCGGGATCAAGAATATCTTGAAAGTATCTCCAATCAGAATAAACAACCATGAAGCAACAGTACAAATCAATAATGACGGGCTGGAACATCCTGTCAGTATTAGAGTCAAAAAATATCCTGTTTTTGAAAAAAGGAAATCTATCGATCTGTGCATCCATCCGGAAAGAATTATGCTAAAAAGAGAAGATGAAACATATGCCGGCGACTTGAACCGAATCAGGGGGAAGATAGTAAAAAGAACAAATAACGGTAATGGCTTTATGGCAATAGTTGACATTGGCGGCATGACACTGCATGCATCAATTTCAAGTGATTTTAAGGTGCACGAGAATGTATGGGTTTGCTTTGCCCCGGATGCGCCTCATCCGTTATGCGGCAAAAAATGCAGAGAACCGGAGCAGCAGAGAAAATGCTTTGTAACTACTCAGGTGGATAGGCTGAAGACTGAAGGCTGTTAGGAAAAAGTGAGGATACGACGCATCCTGAAGCCATGTTTGGTGCGAGAAGCTGCTGTTTCTTCGCCAGAGTGCGACAATCACGCTCTTCTGTCCCCTTCAGCCTTCAGTCTAAACACCTTTGGACTAACTACGTGAGGAATAATCCAGATGAAAGGAATTATCGACTCTACCTTAAGGGAAGGAGAACAGGCCGTCGGCGTCTATTTTGACCTGACAGAAAAGCTGCGTATCATTGATCTGCTCATAAAGGTGGGTGTTGATGAGATAGAGATGGGAATTGCAGTGCAAAACACCGAGACCAGGGAACTCATCAAACAAGCCGGAAAACTCGCAGGGTGTCCGAAGCTTGCTTTGTGGTGCCGGTGCCTTCCCGGCGATATAGAACAAAGTGTGAGGCTTTGTCCCGATGTCCTTGCTATGTCTATCCCGGTTTCGGATATCCATATAAAAAACAAACTTGGCAGGAATAGAAAATGGGTGCTGGCCAGGGTCTGTGAAGGCATAAGGCAGGTTAGAAATAGCTCATCCTGTTATCTCTCCCTCGGTCTGGAAGATGCCTCCAGAGCTATGCCGGATTTTGTGGACGAGGTCTGCCTTCTGGCCGAGAAAGAAGGTATAAACAGGGTCCGTTTTGCCGATACCGTGGGAATCATGGATCCCCAGGCCATCTTTGACGCTGTTTCCAGGCTAAGATCCCTGCTCTCTGTTGATATCGGTATTCATGCGCACAATGATTTTGGCATGGCCACGGCCAATGCAGTAAGCGCCCTTGCAGCCGGCGCCGATTTTGCGGATGTTACAGTAAATGGTCTTGGTGAGCGAGCCGGCAATGCGGTACTGGAAGAGGTAGTAGGCTTTTTGGCGAAAAGAAAAGGGACGGACAAATACAATCTGAAACGCCTCCGTCCTCTTTCCGAGTATGTTGCAAAAGTTTCCGGCATTCCTCTTTCTTCAAGAAAGCCCGTAGTTGGAAAAGATATCTTTACATGCGAGTCGGGTATCCATATAGATGGACTCATAAAAAATCCTTCCAATTATGAACCATTCGATCCTGCGGAGGTGTCTCTACGGAGAAAATTCCTTATCGGCAAGAAGACGGGAAAAAGCGCTCTACGTTACAAGCTAAATAGTCTGAGGACTAATACAGAAGACAGAGTTCTGGAAGAACTCTTAATGAAGGTCAAAATCGAATCATCACGACTAAAAACGAGCCTTACCGACAAAGAGCTTTTGCGTTGCGCAAGCATGCTTTCCTCCTAAAGCTTTCCCTTTTCAAATTTCTCTAAGAAAGCCCCTTTTTATGGTTATACTATTTGAGCATCTCTCAGCAGATCGGGCCGATACATACCGGCTGGCCATGTCCTCATCCGACATTTTACAGCGCTCGAGAAAAGGAAAGTGGGGCGAATCGGTGTGTTTTATCGACACGAAATTTTTTTTTGACTAATTGCTATTAATTTTCTACATTTTTGTAGAAATATATTGGAAGTATTTTATGGCTCAGGCTCATACACAGATATCAGCCTATATTTCGGAACCACCCCCATCTCTTAACCAATGATGCCCTTGATCCTGTAGCCAGGATACCGGAGTTCAAAGTATGCGCAGTAAGAATTTAACAGGATTAGTCAGTATTTCACAAGCTGATTTCATCTTACATCTCTTGATATCCATACAACTTTTCCGATGATGCAAACGCTGTTCATCTCATGCTGACTTAGGTAAACAGGTTCATAATCTTTATTGTCGCTCATGAGAACCACTTTGCCAGGATGCTTTTCTATTCTTTTAACCATGATTGTATCGTCAATTCCCACGGCATATATTGCTCCTGCCAGTATATCCTTTTCTGATGTATCAATAAGAACCGTATCTCCATCTTTCAGTTCTGGCTCCATGCTATTTCCGTAAATATCAATAAGGATCATATGTGAAGGCGACCCTTTACGCTTGAGCCAGTCTGTCCTGAACATCCAGTAATCAGGTAGTCCCTACAAAGCAGTGCAGGTTTGAGAATACCGCCCTGTTTTACTTTGTAAACACCTGATTTTTCACTATATGCTGCCATAAGACATGATATGTAACTTACTGAAATTATTGACCCGCACTGTTTTGTAGGGACTACCAGTAATCACTGATGTTTTCATCGACTTCAAAAGTACGTCTGATAAATATGTCAAATTTCATGATTAATTTTTTCTTTTTGTAAGTACAGTCGGTAGATTTTTAGGTCTTTTGGCTCTTTGCATATTCCCGAAGTCCCCCAGATTTCTATTCAATACTTGTTTATAAAGAAAAACAACAGCGTTGAGCGCTTGATTCTGGGTACTTGCGGCAACATTTCTCTTTACTGCAAGGTATGATATGTATTGCGAAATCTCCCTCTCTCCCATATCCTTGGGATGTTTCTTGCCATTAAACAGTATGAATTTTCTGATCCAATTTGTATACGCCTGTTCTGTCCGAATCGAATAATGCTTCTTCCTTATTACGTGACGTACCTGATCCAACAGTTTCATCTTTAACTCCATTTTATCATGAATAATCAATTGCCTTTAAATATTGACAAATTGTTATTAATATGCAAAATAAATGCAACCTCATTATGTCCTAATCGGAATTTGTGAAATATCAATTATGTTATAATTTATAATCATATATCCTTTTATATTGCAACACTTTTTATAGTCTTAAACGCTTTTTTTAAGATCAATATACGATTTAACCATATTATTTTTTTATAATATCATAATGTTAAAAAATTTACAAAAAAAGTACTATACGGGAAAACAGTCGCATATTAGAAATAGTCTGTATTTTAACGGTATTTCACATTTCAATATAAAATAATGTTAATATTAATACAGTGTATTGTTTATACTTTATGATTTTACAGCGGCAATTAGTCGTAATTAGCTACAGCTATTAGGTCGTCTAATCTATGTTCTACATTTTGCGATAATTATGAGCTATCGCGCGGTTTAAAATTGTTATTTATCGCATTAACATGAAATATACTAATGTGGAAGCTGGGCAGTCGCTTGTTACCGGTTTCTGGCCCATAAGAGCAATAATGCAAAGTCCGAGTTTTAGCTTCTGCTGCCGGTGAACATGGTTGTTCGCTAAAAGAATTGACAAAGAATAGTAAAATGTCCCCAGCAGTCTTAAGAAAAGGACCGTACAGGTTCTACTTTGTCAGTCATGACCTTCACGAGCCGCCACATGTACTCATTGATAGGGACTCCTTTTCAGTCAAGTTCTGGCTTAGTCCTGTGGCTTTAGCGTACAATCTCGGGTTTTCAGCAAGGGAACTGAGGAAATTGGAAACACTTACTTCAGAGTATCGGAAGGAATTATTGGAGGCATGGAATGACTACTTTGGAATCTAAAGCAGGTGAACGAGTCAGAGATGTGTGCGTTACTGATGACACACTCAGTGTTGATCTTTTCGATGGACGCACCATAACGGTTCCCTTGGTATGGTACCCACGTCTGCTACATGCGACGTCTGAGCAACTGGCAAACTGGCGCATTGCCGGAGCGGGATACGGGATCCACTGGCCAGACATTGATGAGGATCTCAGTACTCAAGGTCTCTTGCAGGGTGCTCCCGCTCCTATTGGAATGGCTAAGGCAGCATAGAAAAGAGGAGCCAGTCTGTAATTGCAAATAATCCAGTGTACATAGTGCAAAAAGTCGGAGCAGTTAAGAAATTGTGTAATTTTGCTAAAGGTTTTCTCGGACGCTAAATAGTAATCGCGGATTATGGAGTCGTCCCAGTATGTTACGTATGTGCAATATCCGTTGCTCAACAGTAACAAAGTTATAAACTGTAGTGTAGAACCAGGCGCTTGAGATGG
>Ga0255426_10042_pt1 | contig 25443 bp, 23 predicted proteins | sample ANMaggSeSYBR02J9_FD_182666 | JGI IMG/M metagenome (GOLD analysis project Ga0255426, IMG submission 182666) | Sediment cell enrichment communities from methane seep in Santa Monica Basin, California, United Staets - ANME aggregate JGI... | ecosystem: Environmental > Aquatic > Marine > Cold seeps >...
TCAGTGACCTGCTGACCTTTTCACGTGTAGGTACTCAAGGTAAAGCCTTTGAACCGACTAATTGCGAAACTATCCTTGACCAGGTACTCACCAACCTGAAAATGGCTATTGAGGATAGCAATGCAGTGATTACTCACGATGCTCTGCCGATCGTAATGGGAGATGGGTCGCAACTCACCCAATTACTCCAGAACCTGATCAGTAATGCGATCAAATTCCAGGGTGAAGAGCCACCGTGTATTCATGTATCAGTAGAGCGAAAGAAATATGAATATATATTCTCGATTGCCGATAACGGCATCGGGATCGAGCCTGAATTCTTTGATCGCATTTTTGTGATATTCCAGCGTCTACACGGCAGGGAAGAGTATTCCGGTACCGGCATCGGTCTTGCGGTCTGTAAAAAGATTGTGGAGCGGCATGGCGGGCGGATGTGGGTGGAGTCGGAGCCAGGTAAAGGCACGATGTTTTACTTCACGCTACCAGTACAGAGTAATAATATCAATACAGAGGAAAATGAATCATAAGAGAGCCAGAATGGATTGTAATAACCACTGCAGGAACAAGGAAATGACTAATAAAAAGATCAATGTCCTGTTGATCGAGGACAACCCGGGAGATGTTCGCCTGATAGAAGAAATGCTATCTGAAGTAAGTGGAACTACATTTAACGAGGAATGTGTTGATCGACTATCAAGCGGACTGAAGCGCCTTGCTGCGGGCGGTATTGATTTGATTCTGCTAGATCTAGGACTGTTTGACAGTTCAGGGTTGGAAACTTTCATCAGGGTATATGAACAATCGCCACAAGTACCGATTATCGTTTTGAGCGGTCTTGATGATGAAGCGCTGGCTGTTGATTCCGTACGAAGGGGAGCACAGGATTATATAATCAAAGGACAGGTGGATAGCAACCTGTTAGGACGCGCCATGCACTATGCAATCGAGCGTAAAAAAGCAGAAGAGGCACTGTATGAAAGAGAGGAGCGATTCAGAGCCCTGTTCGATAATATGAAAAGTGGTGTTGCTGTCTATGAAGCAAAAGAAGGTGGTAAGGATTTTATTTTTACTGATTTCAACAAGGCAGCAGAAAAAATAGATAAGACGAATATAGAAAACCTTCGAGGCAGGAGTGTTCTTGAACTGTTTTCAGGAGTAAAGGATTTCGGACTATTCGAGGTATTTCAAAGAGTATGGAAAACCGGAAAACCGGAGCATCATCCACTTTCGTTTTACAAGGATGATAGAATTATTGGTTGGAGAGAAAACTATGTCTATAAATTGCCATCTGGCGAAATCGTTGCGGTTTATGATGATGTTACTGACCGTAAACGTGCAGAGGAGCAGATAAGAAAATCATTGAAGGAAAAAGAAGTGCTATTGCGGGAGATCCATCACCGGGTAAAGAATAATCTCCAGGTTATTTCAAGTTTGCTCAATATGCAGGCACAGACTATCAAAGATAAGAATATGATCGATTTACTCTCTGAATCCAGGGAAAGGATAAACGCCATGGCTCTTATTCATAGCCAATTATATGAGGGTAATGATTTATCAGAAATAAGGATAAAAGAGTTTGTAGATCGATTATTGAGTCAGTTGCTCTGGAATTATTCGGTTAAAGAAACAAGAATTACTCCGATTATTCATGTGTCAGAATGCCCATTACCAATATCAGTTGCAGTTCCTTTGGGACTGATCATCAATGAACTGATCTCAAATGTTTTTAAACATGCTTTTAATAAAAGAGAGAAAGGGATTATTGAGATCAGTCTACATGCATCTAAGAACAGGAGTGTCAGTCTGACGGTAAGTGATGATGGCGTCGGATTACCTCCAGGGTTTGATATTGGTACAATTGAATCACTTGGCCTTCGTCTTATAAAGATACTCACTGAAGACCAACTGCAGGGAAAACTGCAGGTCATAAATAAAAAAGGGGCAACATTTATAATAGAATTTGATATGGAAGATAATGGAGGAGTGTAAACTCAAATCCGTTTCCTTCACGCCAACCCGGTAGACCCACCACCGTTTATATCAAACGGGTTTTACCAACCCTGCGCCGCCCGTACAACACTATAAATTCCGGGTTGTTACTATCATATCTGTTATTAAGAAAGTCCAGTTCATAATCACGGTTAATAAATTGTCCTGCATAATGTTGATACATAATCATTATGATCTACTATCAACTATTTGAATTTTATCATCTCTTTAGTTTACCCGGAAAAATTTTTGGTAGTACGTGATATATGGTATCTCACGAGATATTTTCGTGTTTTTTTGGTACGAAAATCGTATCCATTTCAAAAAATAGGAGAATATCAATTCAACCGTTCAATGATATTTGAATTGAATTGGAATAATTAGAGCAAATCTTTTTAATATTTCAACACATACATTATATAAATGGGGGTATTCTTGAAGTATATAATCTATAGGAATAACTAGAACAAAATCCTGGAGCATATATCTCAGGGCATTCATAGGGTCTACCAGAATAATGCAAGGAAAACTGCAGATTATTGTCAATGAATGGGCAACCTTTATAATAGAATTCGATATAGAAGATAATAGGGGAGTTTAGTAGAATGAATATCAAAAAGATATATAAGCCTATTAAGGATTTCCGTCTCACTATCGTTAAACTGCCGTGGGGTGAGGAAGATAACAGATAGACATATAAAAGTCCTTCTGATCGAGGATAATCCAGGAGATGCCCGTCTTATAAAGGAGATGCTTTTTGAAGTGAACACCACCATGTTTGATGTGGAGTGTGCCGAGCGACTCTCATCAGGGCTCTCATGTCTTGCCCTGGAAGATATTAATGTGGTCTTACTTGATCTCGGACTGCCTGACAGTACAGGACTTGATACCTTCATCAAGGTGCATGACCAGGCACCGGAAGTACCGATCATTATGCTTACCGGGCTTGATGATGAGGCGCTTTCTCTTGAAGGTGTACGTATGGGGGCACAGGACTATTTGACCAAGAGCAAGGTAGATGGTGATCTGCTGGTACGCGCCATATACTATGCAATCGAGCGTAAAGCTGCAGATGAAGCGCTACAAGAGAGTGAAGAAAGATTACGAATTGTTATAGAAAATATGCCTGTTATGTTGGATGCATTTGATGAAAATGGGAAAATAATTGTATGGAACTCCGAATGCGAAAAAGTAACAGGTTATAATTCTAATGAAATTATTGGCAATACCAGGGCTGTTAAATTGCTTTACCCTGATGGAAAAAATCTCGACTATATTTACACAATGCTACAAAAATATGGGAATAACTTCCGTAACCTCGAATGGGATATCACCTGTAAAGATGGGAGTATCAAGACGATATTATGGTCGAATATATCTGAAAAATATCCAATACCAAATTGGTATTCATGGGCGATCGGAATTGATATTACCGAGCGAAAGAAGGCCCAGGACCAGATCGAACGATCTCTTAAAGAAAAAGAGGTACTGCTCAAGGAGATACATCACCGGGTAAAGAACAATCTCCAGGTTATTTCCAGTTTACTTAATATGCAGGCACGGACTACCAAAGATACGGATACGATTAATATACTTTCCGAATCCAGGGATAGAATAACTACTATGTCCATTATCCACACCCAATTGTATGAGAGTAGGGACTTATCAAAAATTAGTATAAAAGAATTTATAAACCGATTGCTGGGGCAGTTGCTCCAGAGTTATCATACCGGAGAATCAAGAATTACACCCGTTATCAGGGTGGAAGAGTGTCTGTTATCAATATCAATTGCGGTACCTGTAGGATTGATAGTCAATGAACTGCTCTCAAATGCAATCAAATATGCTTTTGTGGGAAGAGAAGAAGGTGTAATAGAGATCATACTTAGTGCATCTCAGAGCGGGAGGGTAAATCTGATGGTAAGTGATGATGGTGTTGGATTACCTCATGGATTAGATATCGATACTAACACATCACTTGGCCTTCGTCTTGTAAAATTACTGACAGAGGACCAACTGCAGGGAAAACTGGATATTATTAGCGAGAAAGGAACAACTTTTATAATAGAATTTAACATATAAGAATGGGGGAGTTTAGTCTGGAGAAAGCAAGAATATTAATTGTTGAAGACGAAGCTATTGTAGCTGTGGATCTGGAAAATGCGCTCACTGAAATTGGTTATGAAGCTGTAGGACGTGCTGTAAGTGCAGAAGATGCCATAAATGCTGCAATCGAATTTGAGCCTGACCTGATATTAATGGATATCGTCCTGAAGGGGAAGAAAAATGGCATAGACGCCTCTCAAGCAATAAAAGAGAAACTTGATATTCCTATAATATTTCTAACTGCATATTCTGATCACGAGTTACTAAATAAAGCTAAAACCACTGAACCATATGCTTATATAGTGAAACCATTCCAGGAGCGTCAGCTACTTGCATCCATTGAAATGAGTCTCTATAAGAAAAAGATAGAAAATAGATTAAAAGAGAGTGAAGAGAGATTTCGAAGTATTGCAGAAAATACCCTTGAGTGGATATGGGAGGTAGATGCAGATGGAAGATATATTTATACAAGCCCTGGTGTCGAGAAGGTCTTAGGATATAGACCTGAAGATATCCTTAATAATCATTTTTATGATCAGTTCCATCCCGAAGACCAGGAAAAAGATAAAAATATGTTATTCGGACTGTTCACTAAAAAGTGGCCTTTCAGAGAATTTGTAAACAGGAATATACACAAGAACGGACAAACTGTCTGGCTATTGTCAAGTGGAGTTCCTATGCATAATAGCAAAGGTAATTTCATTGGTTATCGTGGCGCAGCCATTGATATAACAAAGGAAATACGATCAGAAGAAAAATTAAGACAAACAGTTACCAATCTAACAAATTTAAATAATAATCTGGGGCAGATCGCTACTCTGGCGTCTTATGATCTTACAGAAACGCTACAAATTGTGAGCGAGAATGTGCAGTTACTAAAGTGGCGTTATGAAGATAAACTGGATGCCAATGCTGATGAATATTTTTCCCGTATCAAGGACGGTACAAGCCAGATAAAGATGCTTATCGATGATCTATTGACATATTCCAACCTGAAAATACAGGATAAAGAGTTTATACCAATCTCATGTGATATGATACTGGACAAAGCACTCACTAATTTGAAGACAATAATTGATGAAAATGAAGCTGTTGTGACCCATGATAATCTTCCTATTGTGTTTGGTGATAATGTACAGTTAGTCCGGTTGTTTGAAAACCTTATTGATAGTGCTATAAAGTTTCGTTCGGAAGAACCTTTACATATTCATTTCTCTGCTGAGCAAAAAGAGAAAGAATGGCTTTTCTCGGTACATGATAATGGTATTGCCATTGATGCTGAATATACAGAGGGTATATTCAGGCTTTTTGCACCAATTGGAAGTATTAAAAAGTATCCAGGAACCGGTATTGAACTGGCAGTCTGCGGCCGGATCGTTGAGAACCATGGAGGACAAATACGGATGGAATCCGAACCAAACAATGGTTCAACCATTTACTTTACTATTCCTGTTAAAATAGGAACCAATGAGATGTAACTGATGAAAGAAACGCAAATATTGCTGATAGAAGATGATCCACTTGATATGGAACTTACATTATTTGCATTGCAAGAGAATAAAATTGCAAATCATGTCCAGGTAATCAGGGATGGTGAGGAAGCACTTGACTTTCTATTTTGCAAGGGAAAGTATTCTTCAAGAGATAAATCCTGCCAACCTCATCTGGTATTACTGGACATTAAACTTCCAAAAGTGGATGGACTTGAGGTACTCAGGCAATTAAAGTATAACGAACACACAAAAGCCATACCAGTGGTCATACTTACATCTTCTGTACTTGAGAGGGATATTATAAACGGATACAAGTTCGGTGCAAATAGTTATATCCAGAAACCAGTGGATTTTGAAGAATTTAAAAAAATCATTACAGAATTGGGACTATACTGGTTAAAATATAACAGGGGTGTGCCTGACAATGCGTTTACCTAAGCTTGGAAAACCAAAAATTGATGAAAATTTACCTGAGCGGAATAAAAATATTAATAAGAACCAGGATTTATTGCGTGTTTTGTTTATTGAGGATGATCCTAATGACCTGGAATTGATTGTATATAATTTAGAAGAGAATGGTTATAAACTTGAATATGACTGTGTAGACCAGGAATCTGATTTTCTGGATTATATAGAGGCAAACATATACGATATTATTATTGCTGATTTTCAATTGCCAGGATGGACCGGACTGGATGCCTATAAGATGTTAAAAGAGGTTGATAATGACACCCCTCTGCTTCTTGTGACCGGTGCAGTAGGAGATGATCGGGCAGTTAAGTGTTTAAAAGAAGGAATCTCTGACTATATCCTTAAGGATAATCTTATCAAACTGCCACTGGAAGTATCACGTATCATGCAGGAGAGACTTTTAAAAACAGAGCATGAGCAGGTAGATTCTCAACTAATTGAGTCACTTAAGCAAGATATAACGAATTGTAGGGCCGAACTGGAACTGGTTAATAAAGAATTTGAAACGTTCACCTACCTGGTATCGCATGACCTCCAGGGACCTATTAGGCATATTAGTGGTTTTAATAACATTGTGCTTAGCAAGTATGAAGACCAATTGCCGGATGATGCAAAGAATTATTTAAAGAAGATCAATGATAGCGTGGAAAATATGAATGACCTCATCGGTGGATTACTTATACTATCAAGGGCCGGGTACCGGGAAATGAATGTTAAACCAGTGGATTTGATCGAAACGTTCAATGAGGTGATACAGGAATTAGAGCCTGATATGGAAGGCAGGGATATTGAATGGAAGATAGATAAGTTTCATCGTGTAGAGTGCGACCCTGATATGATCAAGATAGTAATAACGAACCTGCTTTCAAATGCAGTGAAGTTTACCAATAAAGAGGAGCATGCAGTAATAGCAATATCACCGTTGCCTGATGGAAAACCCGGATTCATGGTGCATGATAATGGTGTTGGGTTTGATATGAAGAACCGTGATAGGATATTTAATGTGTTCCAGCGAATGCATAAAAAAGAAGACTTTGGAGGGACAGGCGTAGGACTTGCAATAGTATATAAGATCATGGCAAAACATAACGGCCGTGTTTGGGCAGAGGCGCAGGTTGATAAAGGTGCGACATTCTATGTGGAACTGCCGCAAAATGGTATATCAATATGATCAAGGATACAAGATCAACTATACTTATAGTGGATGATGAGCCGATCAATATAGAACTGATGGAAGGTTATCTATCTTCCGATTACAAGATTATCGCGGCCTATACTGGTGAAGAGGCACTAAAGAAAGTAAAATGTGATAATCCCGACATAATCCTTCTTGATATTATGATGCCTGGCATGAATGGATTTGAGGTTTGTAAAAAAATAAAATCAGATGTGCAAACCAGATTCATACCAGTTGTGATGGTAACAGCTCTATCTGATAAAGAAGATAGGATAGAGGGTATTTTGGCTGGAGCTGATGATTTTCTTACAAAACCTGTAAATAGAGAGGAACTTAAGGCACGTGTAAGATCATTGCTGCGAATTAAGCATATGCATGATGCATTGCTTAACAGTGAGAATAATTATCGCGAACTAAGCGAAAAGCTCGAAGTCCGTGTAAAAGAGCGTACAGCTGAGCTAAAAGACAAGAATCAAGAACTAGAAACATTTACTTACTCCATAGCACATGACCTGCGTGGCCCGATGCGTCATATAGGTGGTTATTCTTCTATTATAATAAACAAATATAAGGATATACTGCCAGGGGATGCACTGGAGTATCTGGAAAAGATACGGAAAAGTTCTGTTAATATGGGAATTCTTAATGATGGATATTTAAAACTAATAGAGATCAATCAAAAGAAACTGGTAATTGAACCTGTGAAATTAAATGAGATCGTCGATGAGGTTATACCGAGTTTAAGTTCGTCCAATTCAGATAGAGAGATAGAATGGAGAATAGATGAACTTCCTGAGGTTGAATGTGACCGGGATTTGATCAGGATAATAATGGAGAGTATTATTTCAAATGCAGTTAAATATACAGGGAATAATAAGCACAGTGTTATTGAAATTTCACCACTTCCCAATGGAAGGCATGGGTTTAAAGTAATGGACAATGGCATTGGGTTTGATATGAAATATCATGATAGGATATTTTATGGATTCCAGCGTTTGCAACTGGAAGATGATTATAAGGGTGATGGCATAGGACTGGGAATTGTTAATATGATCATGAAAAACCATAAGGGACGTGTGTGGGCGCAGGCACAGGTTGATAAGGGTGCTACATTTTTTGTTGAACTCCCGTGATAATTATTTATTCTCATTTTGATATATGCCACTGTAGCCTTCACTGGCCTGGCTTGTGAGTGTAAAGAAGATCAACTGTACGATCCTGGCATTATGCTTTATTTTAAAACCCTGTGGATTATGGACTATTAGCAGGCTTTCGCTGCGTCCGCTATATCCTGCATCCCATACTGCAGTCTCAAGTATTACACCACACCGCAAGAGGCTTGACCTGGCTCTGGCAATGGCTGCTATTTCCAGGGGTAAGTTTACTATTTCATTATAGATTATCTTATAGATGCCGGGTTCAAGGTCCAGCCACCCGTCAGGCTGGAATTCAAGCTGTCTGGTACCAGGAAGCTGGCGTTCACTATTATCAAATGCAACGGAGCCTGTACCTTGCAGTTCATGGACACTTTGCAGTGTCATCTCTATACCATTGGGTTGTACCTGTATCGTGCTATCGATCATTTGTTCGACCAGTGGGGGAGTGTTGTTCAGTTGTTTTATAAGTTCTGGTTTTGAGAGCATGGTCATAAATGGTACTTCATATGTTATTGTACTGTGCATTTATATTAATACACCGAAAGATTGATACTGGTCGTAAAGATTAAGTTTTATCTATCACCTATATTGATTGAATACAGGAGAGCTATTATGAATTTAACAGATAAAGAGAAACTGCAGACAATAATTCAAAAAAAGGGACTGATTACTGGTAATACTAATACTTTTGAACTGGCATCAGGAGATAAAAGTAATTTTTTCTTTGATATGAAGATGGTATCAATGGACCCGGAGGGCTCTGAGTTGATAGCAGAAGTAATACTTGATATTATACAAAATCAAGATTATGAATATATCGGGGGACTGGAATCTGGTTCGATCCCTATTGCATCAGTAGTTGCTAATAAAAGTTATGGGACTAAAAGACCTATACCTGCTTTTTTTGTAAGAAAGACCTCAAAAGGAAGAGGAACAAATAAAGTTATTGAGGGTAATTTATCAGGGAATTCCAAAGTGATCGTGGTTGAGGATGTTACTACCAAGGGTGAGTCTGTTTTAGTTGCGGTTAAAGTATTACGTGAGATGGGGTGTGAGGTTGATAAGGTTATAACAATTGTAGATAGACTCTCGGGTGCTGGTGAATTGCTGGACAGGGAGGATGTTGAGCTTATTTCGATATTTACCAGGGATGATTTTGTGGTTTGAAATGGTATTTTCTTTTTTTCTTTTAACATTACTTAATCCAGCAGCCATATAACTATAATATCCTGAATATCTGTTAAGTTCATTGTATGCCCTCTTACCGGAGTATTCTCCAACCAGTGATGAATTGCATCCTGAAGTTTAACTGTAGTGATTATACTCCCTTCATATGAATCATCACTTATCCATTCTTCTTTCCAATCGCCGGTAAATGAAGGAGCGATCAATCCATTAAGTTTTGAGAGTGTACCATGACATTTATTACAATCAACAATTCTTGAAATGTTGTGCAGTGACCATGGTGAATCCGGCCCATATGCCAGATGGAAAGTGGTCCAGTTACCTGTAATGTCCATATTTATACTGTAGATACCAGTAACTGCATAACCTGATTCATTTTTACTTATTGTCTCATCATGACATCCGACACAGGTAACCAGATTATTATGATATTTAGTATTTATCCAGGTATGAGTATCATGGCATATTATACAACCTGTTTCGCCAGTGGTCTCATTAAAAACTTCAAAGGTATGTGATGTACCTGCTACAGGACCAATTCCATGACAATCTACGCATGTAAAGTTAAGTATCGTCTCATGGTATCCATCATATTTAATGATTATTATTTTACAATTAGAACAAAATCCTCTAAAAATGACAATGATTTGGTTATCATCTCATAGATTGTCATAGTTAATGGCATGTATCACTATTTTGATATATTGATCGGAGATACTGTATAAGGAATAACATTTATATTCTTTAAAGTAAATTGTTTTGCTATGGAGAAATGTGTAGAGATTGTATTATCCGGCCGAGTACAAAAAGCAGGTTTTAGAGATTTCATTGATGAAATCGCTTTTAATTTAAATCTCAACGGATTTGTAAAAAATCTTGATGATGGGACAGTGCAGATAATCTGTGAGGGTGAAGATGAAAACATCAAAGAATTGCTTAAAAAAGTAAACATTACCCAGTATCCCATACGTGTAGAAAATATTGATGTGGTTTATAAAAAAATAACAGGGAAATATAGAACTTTTGAGATTATTAGAGAAGAAGATCTAACCACAGCAACTTATGAAAGAATGGATGCAGCTGTTAGATATATGAGAGAAATGAACTCTAATCTTGGTCAAAAAATCGATGTAGTAGGTGATAAAGTCGATGCAGTAGGTGATAAAGTGGATGCAGTAGGTGATAAAGTGGATGCAGTAGGTGATAAAGTGGATGCAGTAGGTGATAAAGTGGATGCAGTAGGTGATAAAGTGGATGCAGTAGGTGATAAAGTCGATGCAGTAGGTGATAAAGTCGATGCAGTAGGTGATAAAGTCGATCAAAACAGGATAGAAATAACATCAGAAATCCGCTTCAATAGAGATGATTTCAGGTCTTATTTGGATGAAAGGATTTCACTGATAGAACAAGATATAGCTCAAATAAAAGAAAAAATCATGTATAAATGTTAACTTACATCCCTCTGCACCCGTAAAAGTGTATCTACTTCAAAAAGTATGGTATTTTGGTATCCACTTCAAATTTAAGGGCAATTAGCACCTCTTTATAGAGTTCGAAAGCATTTTTTCAGACACGAATACACCCAACTCCTACGGAGTTGAGTGCCTGCTACGCCTGAAGGGCGTGCAGGTTACACGGATTTATTGTTAATTGGTATTGATTTAAATAAGCGGCTCCAATGATTTTTTCAGTGATATGATGATGTTTTGATTCTGTCATGAAATACCATATCCTTTTCTTCAATAATCTGTGTAAATCTGTGTTAATCCGTGTCTATATTAATCCTTCATTTTACCATACTTTTTGAAGTGGATACGTATTTTGACATTTGTAACCAGTTAAGGAATTTTAATTCGTGTCTGAAAAGAAATAATTTCTGACTCTATCAAGATTACTTTTTTTTTCTATAGAATATGTAACCCTGGATAAGAATCACAACCCCAAACCAAATTTTAAAAATGGTTAAGTGTTAACTGCCGCCTCTTACACTCTTCACCTGGTATTTCTACAGGGTACACTCCGGTAAGACATCCAAGACAAAGGTCATCCTCAGGTATACCAATGGCTTCTACAAGTCCCTCTATACTTATATATCCCAAACTATCAGCATTAATTAAAGCCTCTACTCCTGCGACGGTCTTATGGGCTGCTACCAGTTCATCCCTGCTAGCCATATCAATCCCGAGATAACAGGGTGAGATAATAGGAGGACTGCCAATTCTCATATGTACTTGCCTGGCACCGGCTTTTCGTACCATATCTACAATACGCCGTGAAGTAGTTCCGCGTACAATGCTGTCGTCTATCAGTAAAACACTTCTGTCTACAAGATTTTGAGGAATAGTATTGAGTTTCAATCTAACTGCCACTTCACGCATGTCCTGATCCGGCATAATAAAAGTACGTCCGATATATCTGTTCTTCATCAGACCTTCCATATAATCCACGCCCGATTTCTTACAATACCCAATACCAAAAGTAATCCCGCTATCAGGAATAGGAGATATGATATCGGCATCAACCGGATGTTCATCCACTAACAGCTCTCCAATACGACTTCTGATCTGATATACTAACTTTCCGTTCATAATAGCATCGGCCCGGGCAAAATAGATGTATTCAAATACGCAGTGTGCAGTGTTCTTTGGTCTGCATATTCGATGAGAAATCATTTTCCCATCCTTAAATATAATAACCTCTCCAGGGTGTACATCTCTAATCAATTTCCCACCAATAGTATCAATCGCAACACTTTCCGAAGCTACTATATATCCACCTTCGAACTTTCCGAAACATAACGGTTTCACTCCCAATGGATCCCTGACCGCTATCAGTGTATCATTAATAAGAATAGTCAGGCTGTATGAACCTACCAGACGTCTTATGATATCATCTATTGCACTAATAATATCATGGTCCAGCAGTTCCTTTACCAATAAACGGGCTATTACTTCAGTATCAGATGATGTAAGAAATATCTGCCCTTCTGCTTCAAACTCTGCTCTAAGATCATCACTGTTAACCAGGTTGCCATTATGAGCAATTGAAATAGTACCGTCCTGGAAATTTACAGTAAGGGGTTGACAATTCTCAATTGTTGATTCGCCTGTTGTAGAGTACCTGACATGTCCTATGCCTACGAAACCCTTCAGGTTCTTGAGTTTATATTTCTTATGAACATCAGTAACTAATCCCATTCCTTTTAATGTATGGACCTGGCTTCCATCATGTACAGTAATACCTGTAGATTCCTGGCCGCGGTGTTGCAGGGCATATAATGCATAATATATAGATAAAGGTGCACTAACTGATCGTTTGTCAGAATAAAAGACACCTACAACCCCGCAGGATTCATACAATAAGGCTCACCTGAATTATTGATTAATAATATGAATTGATATCAAATTGAAAATTAGTCACCATTTAATCCGGCTTTTCTCTGCCATTTATAGCTTTTCATGCGTGGTGTTCTTCCAAAACCACATGATACACATACTCTACTATGTTTGTTCAATGAAACTTTTCCACAGCGCCTGCATCTGATATGGCTACGTTTTTGTCTTTTTCCCATTGAGGGAGTTCCTTTTGTCATTATATTTCACCTTAAACGAATAAACTTTATAGTTCTATATTATTATTTCTTTATAACATTTTAAACTATGGGGATATATATACTACATTGTCCCCTCTTACTACAACAGATCCAAGTTTTTTTATATTTTCATTGTTTGATTCATCATTCAGCAACTCTTCAGCATTATCCAATACGAGGTTCATGTGGATATCATAGCCATCCAGTGTTCCCCTGAAACTGCGGTTACCTTTTAATTTGATAATAACCGGTTTGCCTAATGCGTTATTAAGAATATCAAGTGGTCTTTTTCCCATAATTTTTTTACTCCTGTAACATAACAGCGAAAGCTTAAATGTTAATCATTGAATAATGGTTCAAAGTAGTAAATAGGCATACTTATAATTATCGAATCAGAAAGGATAAATAAAGAAATGAAAGATCTAAATATTAAATCCAGGCACCTGTTGAGAAAGAGCCAGTCTAAACAAATTATCAAGGAAATAAAAAAATTTTTCGATGATGCCGATACTGTTTTCAAAAAAGCCAGTTTTGAACTTGTCAGTGCAGATACATATGAACTGCTGTTCGTCGATGGAAATTTCTTATTTATATTAATAGACGGGAAGCCTTTTTTTTCAGTAAAAGGCGCATTGAAATTACAGCCAAAAAATAAACTTATTACGGTGGACACCGGTGCTGTGCCTTTTATTATTAAAGGTGCTGATATTATGCGGCCAGGTATTATATCTGCAGATCCCGGGATACAAGAAGAAGATAAGGTAGTTATTATTGAGGAAAAACATAGCAAGCCTATTGCTGTTGGTTATGCATTAATGAACGGCGACCGGATGATCGGAGATAGTGGAAAAGCCGTTAAGATAGTGCACAGAGTAGGTGACAGACTCTGGAACCTTAATATATAACAAAGCATATTATACTTGATAAAACATCAAAATATATATGTAGTGACACTTCTATACATTACATGTGTTATTTGGATTGAATTATTATTATTATTTATTAAGGTGATTAAATGGCAACACTCAAGAAGTTGTTTGGGGGCGCATCAACGCCCAAGTCAGATGTTGAAGATTATGTACATCTTGACCTCAGCGAATATGAAGAAGTACCGGAAGATGAGCCAGCGGAGATGTATATCCGCATCGCAGAGCTGAATAATTTGAATGAGATATCAAATTTAAAGAAAGAGATATATGATGGAAATATATTATTTATTGATATATCATTGATCAAACAGGATAAATTCAATCTGGACCGGGCTATCAAGGAACTAAAACAGGTCGTACAAGATGTACATGGTGATATTGCCGGCATAGGAGAAGAACAGGTAATTGTAGCCCCAATGGGAGTAAGGATCGACCGTTCTAAAATTGATGGGAAATAAAAAAATAGATAATCATTGTGTCTATCTCTATCGGACTTGCAGGAAAACCGAATTCAGGTAAGAGTACATTCTTCAAAGCAGCTACGCTTGCCAATGTTGAGATCGCAGATCATCCGTTTACTACCATAGATGCAAATCATGGGGTCACTTATGTAAGGGTTAAGTGCCCATGTGAAAGTATAGGCACTCCATGTGGTCAGTGCCAGAACGGTGCCAGATATGTACCTGTAGAGATCATAGATGTGGCCGGACTTGTTCCGGATGCCCATAAGGGCAGGGGTCTGGGTAATGCTTTTCTTGATAACCTGAGCAGGGTTAATGCCATAATTCATGTAATAGATGCATCAGGTGGCACAGATATTGAAGGAAATACTGTTGGGATCGCACAACATGATCCGGTTGAAGATATTGAATTCCTGGAGTATGAGATCGCTATGTGGATGTTTGGTATCTTAAAACGTAACTGGAACCGACTCTCCCGCAGGATACAGGCAGAAGGATTAAAGGTTGAACGTATCATCTCAGAGCAACTCCAGGGAGTAGGTGTCACTGATCATCAGGCTAAGACCGCACTGATGCAAACTGGATTGCTGGATAGCAATCCTGCCACCTGGACCGATGAAGAAATGATAGTGCTTTGTGAAGCCTTACGACGCGAAAGTAAACCCCTGATCATCGCAGCTAACAAGATGGACATTGCACCACCGGAATTGATGGAACGTCTCATCTCTGTAGATAGGATAGTAGTACCTATCAGTGCTGCTGCTGAGCTGGCATTGCGAATGGCAGCTAAAAGCGGTGTTATTGATTACAGGGCAGGAGATAAAGAGTTTACGATCACAGCCGAACTTAATAATGCCCAGGAGGCTGCATTAGGTAAGATCCGGGATCTTTTGGATGAAAATGGCAGTACTGGCATACAAAAATGTATCAATACTGCAGTATTGGAATTACTTAACCAGATAGTAGCCTATCCGGTAGAAGATGAGAACAAGCTTACTGATAAGAACGGCAAGAAGCTGCCAGATGCTTTTTTAATGAAGCGCGGCTCAACACCTCATGATCTGGCATATATGGTCCATACTGATATAGGTGAAGGCTTCTTATATGCAATAAATGCTAAGACTAAGATGCGTATGGGAGAAAAACACGAACTTGAAGACGGAGATGTGGTAAAGATCACATCTACTAAGTGACATACTCTCTATACCGGTTTCCCAGTTTTTTGTACCTTTTCCACTTCTTCCTTACTTTGTGTTTTCATTACGAAAGTACCATGACACGGTTTTGTATATGGAAAGGTAATACTATCACCGCTTATTCCTACGTATATAGGTGGTACGCCAATAATAAACACATTGAACATACGAAATCCCGGCGGGATAATGTACACTTCACTATAATTAGCACGTATAAATGCTGAAGATTCTTTAAATGTGGCCTTAGACAGCAGTATTTCATATGTTATCTGTTCAATGCAGCCCAATGTTCTATCTCCTTTGATATTTTTACTTTTAATGGTCCGGGATTGTGTACTGCTCTGGCCCATATATTTTTTAATTGCAGACCTGTGCATTGTTGCGCCAGGGCCTTAGCCTCTCGCCCGAAGATAATGCCCATAGCCTGTGTTCCTATTAGCGCATTGACAGTTGCAAGATAGGAAATGCCTGCATCATTGTGGATGAATACATAACAGATATCAGGATCCATCCTTTTTTCTGCAAGGTCTGCAATAGCAGTATCCAGGTCCAGCATATCCTTTACATAATATCCCTTTGGGTCTGCAGTTCGGACAAGTCCCAGAGCAGCATTATTACCTGCAATTAATGTATTAATACCATCTGTGACAAGTAAATCCAGGGTAAATAATGCCAGACTTGTTTGCATTGCAACTTCGGGACAGCCCAATAACAATAGAGCCTGTGGTTTATGTTGTGGGTTTGTGTTATTCAATATAGGCCCCTCTATGACATCGAACCTGATTGTGTATCCCTGGACATCATTTTTTTCATATCTGACTCATCCAATTGTCCACCCTGGAGTTTCATACGCAGTCCCAAAACACATTTTCCATCCCGGCTCCCGCCTAATGGGTTCTTTGGAGTACCCAGTGAATTCATACATCTGGCCATTACTGCCGCACCCCGTGCAAGTCCGTCATCGACAAATGCAACATGTTTTTGGGGTGAATCAAATAAGTTGAGTTTTTCTATCTGTGATAATATCAATTTGGGTTTACATCCTGTAATAGCTGCTCTGCCAGTAAATCCGATAGCTGTTCGTTCAGTGACAAGGTCTTCATCTACTGCCACTTTCAATAGTCTTATCGCCATTTTGGCACAAACCATATCAACTATTGCAAATAATGTCTTAAGCCCATGCTTCTCATATATCTCGCTACCTATTAACGAGAGTTGTTTTAGGTCAGAACCATTTTTACCTACATCACAGCCTATTAGCGTAACACCAATTTCCTTTGCTGATCCCGGATTCACAGGTACGCTGCCGTATCTGTTTATGTTATCAGGAACCACTTCAATGGATATCAGTTCATGTATCTTCGATGAATACTCTTTTATTCTTTTTGATTGCCTTGTCCAGGTAAGCATCCCTATAGGTTTATTATCAAATAGATCAAGAGCAGTACCCAGTTTCTCATCAACCAGGTGAGTACCCTGGATAATAGCGTCGGGAACAGCACCGGCATAACCTGCAAAATTGCCTATAGTACTGGCATATGGAGTTTCATCATTAGTGATACGACCATCAAGAGTTGTACCAAAATCAATTGAAAGGCAAGGGTTCCTAAAATCAATGCCTGTCCATTTTGCACCTTCTTTTATACCGGCTGTTGCCAGTTCACCTTCCATCTCATTAGCGACTATCTCAAGACCCGAGGCACCGATAGGGGGAAGCACACCACCAACAGCTCCATTAAAAACAATTTTTTCTATCAGACTGAATTTTCTAAATCGCGTCGTAACATTATCAATAGACATAGCCGGTATCATCTTAACAGGGGGAACTCCGGCCTTCATACAACCATCTGCCAGGGCTTTTACAAAATGTCCCACTTCATCCGATGAATCAAAACCTGCGACTACACCGGTTGAGCGTACAACAAAATGAAGGTCTTCTTTAACATTTAGGTTAGCTGATTTGACAGATTCAAAAAGAGTTTTACTTACCAGTTCTGATACCGACTCGCGGGTTAAAGGAACTCCTGTAAGCGTTCGCCCGAAGATCTCTTCATCAGGTTTAGGACTTCGTACATCCCTGGTCATTTTAATAGTCTTGTTGATAAGGCTTGTCTTACCATCCTCAAGATTAGTAGCTGTGAGGATACATTTGGTAGTAGTATTGCCCACTTCTACTGAAGCCACGATATAATAAGGTTTGAGTTTCAAATCCAAAAGTCTTACATACGGACTTTCGGAAAATTTAGGTTTGGGTCCGAGATATTGGTTTACAATTGAACTGAATGGGTTGGCCATGAAAGATTAACTCTGTATATTGATAAATTTAACAGTTGGTATTCACGAAACCATATAATCAATATACTATTAAAAACCTACCAATAAATCGCGTATTTATCCAAAACAATATTAATGTATAAATTGTTATTAAGTAACAAAAATGAACTCAGACACTAACTTCACCATAGATCTTCAAGAGATATGTATCTTTATCCCTACATTAAATGAATGCAGTACCATAGCAGGACTTATCGATGACTTTCATTCCTTAGGATTTTCTAATATACTTGTTGTTGACGGGCACAGTAAGGATGGTACGGCCGGCATTGCTAAAGAGAAAGGTGCTACTGTTATAATGCAAACCGGTAAGGGAAAAGGACAGGCAATAATACAGGCCTTTGGGATTATTGAGCAAGAATATATTATTATGATCGATGGTGATGGTACGTATTTAGCTAATGATGTTCATCTCCTGATCGAAGCAATGGAAAGCGGGGCAGGACATGTTATCGGAGATCGCCTTGCAAACCCTGCCAAAGGTGCACTTACTCCATTGAACTTCATTGGAAATAAGATACTGAATAAACTTTTTGGGTTTGCTTATGGAGAGTGGCTTACTGATATCCTTTCAGGATATAGGGGGTTTACCAGGGACACCATATCCCAATTAGTACTAACCCAGGAAGGCTTTGAGATAGAAACTGAGATCACTGTAGAATGTGTCAAAAATGAAATAGATATTAAAATAGTCCCGATCACTTACCTGCCCAGAGCCAAAGGAGCTATTACCAAATTAAATCCACTGGCAGATGGGTTTGGGATAGGAAGGATGATAATTAAAATGGCAAGAAATAATAACCCTTTATTCTATTTTAGCCTGATGGGTGGGATGACTGTCCTGATAGGGATCATTATCGGAATTTATGTAGTAGATGAGTGGCTAAAAGGTATAACACATAATTTACTGGCAATGTTAACTACTCTTATAATTATTTCCGGACTACAAATGTTCGTTTTTGCTATTATGGGAGATCTGATCGTTTCTCTTCATAGAGAGACCATGAGATATGTAAAAAAATTGAAATAATCCATCAATAATGGTGTTAGAGTATCCACTTCAAATTGATCATACTTTTTGAAATAGATACTGTTTGATTATAACTGGATAGGAGTCAGTGTAGCACACATAAGTCCTGCTATGAATGTAAGAATTCCAAGTATCATCCTGCCACGACTAATACTATCAGAGTCTTCCAGAGGTTCAGGATGACCTGAGGATGCAAACAGTGCTATCAGAATTCCCCAGAACAGCCACATTGTACCATTCTGCTGAAGTATGAAAAAAATATACATTGATATTGATAGCAGGATCAAAGGCATGAGCGCAGATACATAAGCTGACCTGGGACCCAGTATGGCCCGCATCATATGTCCTCCGTCAAGCTGACCGGCAGGTATGAGATTTAGAGTGGTTACAAGCATACCTACCCAGCCGGCAAAAACGACAGGATGTATGACCATTTCAGGGTCATATCCTCCAACAAAATCGGCAATGATAATAAAAAGTATAGGAAGTGATAGCTGGATTGTAAACAGGCTATCCTCAGGCACAGGTATCGGTGGTAAGGATAGACCGATAATAATTACTAACACTGATGCAACCAGGCCAACAATAGGCCCTGCTACTGCTACATCGAATAGAGTAGTACGGCTGGGAATAGGTCCCCTATGTTTTATCACTGCACCCATAGTGCCTATAAGATGCGGAAATGGAATGAAATAAGGTAGTGATGTCTTCATGCCATGCATCTTTGCAACAATATAATGTCCCATTTCATGTGAGCCCAGTACGAACATTATTGCAAGAGTATATGGTAACCCTTTAAGTATATCAACCGGATGAGAAAATGGGTCGCCATTGAAAAAGAAAAAAGAACCGGCCAGCATTGTAGAGAAGATAGTAGCTATTAGTAGTACTGCATTTATCCAGATGCGTTCACGCTGGGGGACGGTCGGACTTACTATTAAGATAAACTCTCCAAGTTCATATCCGGCCTTTATTGTATATCCAAGTTGAGAAAGAGGTACCCACAAACGTCTGATAATATCATTCGGGTTTATATCACAAACGCCAAAAAGATAATATGTCTCTTTTTCTATTGAATATTCATAGATCTTAAACTCAGGGACCTTTGATGTTATAAATTCAATCATATCAATATTAATGTCAGGATCATTGTCCTGTTCACTATTAATAGCGTCATTGGATTGGTTCATAATATCTCAACCACTCCGGTTGTCCCGTTAACCCGGACCCTATCACCTGTATTAATATTCTTGAAAACATCAGGTTTTGTGCTGTCTACTAAAGGTATGTCTGAAATAATAGCTCCTACTGCTACAATAGGTTCAGTTGACCTGTTAATTATAGCAACCGGAGCTGTTGTGTTTTTTTTTAATTGATACATCACATATGATCCTACCGTAGAACCGATTCCAAAAGGAAATATTAGTACTCTATCTGTTACGCATTCACCTTCAAGTTCATGACCGGACTCAATGATCATTCCATTGGAAGGGTCAATACTACCTAAAAATGAAATAGGTTGTGTACTTATAAGTGCTCTACCTTCTCCTGATCCATGGGAGATGGGACGGCCTTTTGAGACTCTAATTAACATCTCCTCCATTCAAACAGTCATGCATATGTGCAAGCTGGGTCCTGACACCGCATAGGTTGGGTATGTATTTCAATGCTTTTCCCGAATCAGTCAGTGCACAATTGAACCGGTCGGTCGCTGGTGATACTACCATACAGGTATCTGTAAAAACTTTTACTCCATTAGCCTCTATATTGCGTATCACATCCGGAATTGATCTTTTTATTGCTCGTGAAGTACATACCCAGACCTCTTTATTAAGGGTTTTGCCATCAAGCAAACGTGAAAGACGTTCCAGTTCTTCTATGGAATAATGGGGACATCCTAATGCTACAAGATCTGATCTGTTCTCACATACCTGTGCGAAGATAGCATCGATCTCACTGCGTTCGATAGTAAGAGTATTATCCGGAGATTCGTATTGATCAGCTTCAGGAGTGACTCCTTGAACATGATATAGTGCCACGGCCCCGGATGCAGCCATTGCAGCTCCAAGGGCCTTAAGGTCTGTTTTTGACGGTTGTGATGTGAGTTTGAATATTGGAACATCAGACCCTATACTGGCACCAGCCAGATATCCTAAAGCTCCGTAATCAGCTCCCTTAAGCTTACAGTCAACCTGTACTGTAATTATTGGTACTCTATTTTCATCCAGGTGGTAGCCGTAGTTTGCGGTCTTGCCGACCAGTGCTGCAGCCAGTGCGGAAGGTCCGCCTTCTCTGTTAGTCCTGGCTCCGATCACTGAATTTGCATAGGATACTGCCGAACTCTCACTCCATGCCAGGTGATCACCAAATGATGCCAGTGTCTTATCAATATGATACGGAGTACAGGTACATTCACACTGTATACCAAGGCGCTGGTAGGCTTCTATGATCTCAAGCTGTTTGGCTGCAAAAGATGCGTTTATTCCCATCTCCTGCCAGCGCTCAAGGTCCATACCTGCCGGGTTCAATATGGATGGTACAACCACTTCTCCATTAAGATCCGATATCCATTCCAGTCCGGCATCACCTATGGTCTTGTAACTCACACCGGCGATCTGTGTACTGGTAACAGGTACCAGTGAATCGGCTCCGTAGATCTCACCAAGTGCAGTTATTATCTCCATGGCTTTTTGTAGAGTAGGACCCTGTTCCCCTTCCAGTACGGATTCTTCTTCAGGAGTTAAATACAACTAATCTTCCTCCATTTCAGGCCTCTGGAATTTCCATTCCTGGCCAAGAGTTTTGGTAGCATCAAGTCCCATTTTTGCACTTTTTCCATCAGGAGAACACATTGGGTCAAGACTACTTCCTCTTACATTAGAGTGGATAACCAGATCCTTATCAGCCCGAAACCTGGTGGCTAAAGCATATTCCACATCTGATATATCAAATATATTAATATCATCATCTACCACTACTACATGTTTTAGGCTTTTATGGGCTGCAAAAGCTGCATCGATTGCCTTACGCCCGTCATCATGTGCAGTCTTAGCAATACTTACAATAGCATGTAGATATGAGCATCCGCCTTCGCTTAGCACTACATTACGTACATCACATACTTTCCCTACTTCTTTTAAGATCAGTGGTTCATAGGGTACGCCCATCAGCATTTTATGTTCGCCTCCGGCAGGTATAATAGCATGATAGATAGGATTGGTGCGGTGCATGATCTTTGTGATCTTTATTAGTGGTTGCTGTCTGATGATATCAATGGTATCGGTGATATCAACAAAAGGTCCTTCATCTACTGTAATAACAGGATCGATATATCCTTCCAGCACCCATTCCGCATGAGGTATCTCGATACCATTCTTCAGCCTGAACAGCTCAACAGGTTTGTCAAGCAATGCACTGGCATACTGGAATTCTTTACCTTCCGGAACTCTTGTAGTAGTTGCTAATAATATTACCGGGTCTATGCCAATGACCACTGCAATTGGCAGAGGTTCACCTGCTAATGAGGCTGCCTTTTGCAGGTTATATGTATGCCTGTTCTCAACAAGACGACCTACTAAAGTATCTTTACCTGTTACCATCAGTCTATGGACTGATGCATTACTTACGCCGTTGTATTGGGATATTACCACTCCGGCTGTGATATATGGTCCACCGTCTTTTGGAAAAAAAGTTGGTATTGGGAGCTTGCTTAAGTCCACTTCAGGTTCGATGACCTCTAATGAGGGAGTTGAATCTACTAATACTGTTTCACCTTCAGGTTCGATACCTGATAGGTAATGTACCATTTGCTCTGGTGTGGTGCCCAGTGCTGCTGCCATTAACTGGCGGCTGGCAATTATGTTCATTATTATTTTATGTCCCGCCACATTATTGAAAAGAATGGGATCGTTGTGTTTTATTGCTGTTTTTGAAACTTCTAAGTAAGGGGAATGACTTTTGTTGATCTCTTGTAATAATCTGTCGGATTTAAGTTGTTCGATGAATTTTCTAAAACTCATGGTAATTCGATCAATTTATATGAAGGTTATAGTTAATAATTGTTTTAGTATATCAAATATCTTGATATATCGAAAATGCTCACTCCGTTCACATTTTCTAATCTTCAGCTTCTTCGAAGCTTCAGTTAAAGAAACTGCATAAGCTTTGGGTTCTTATGATAGCTGTAATCTTAGTATGGATAATCACTATGATCCACTTTATAATATCGATGACTACGGCACTATTATGGATGATCCAGTCCTGTTTCGTAGAATGTTCTTACCATATTCTGATAATTAAACATTATAAGTAAAATATATATTTTAAATTATTTTATCCACACATGTCTATATATCGAAAAATATAAATAATATTAACTACTAAAACCTATTACCGGGATAAAATAATAAAATCTTTATCTTGATGAATATTATGAGATCAATTGTCATTTTAGCCATATCTGGCAAATAAGTTAATTAAAGGAAATGTAAGGATAGACCATCAAAGTAATTTAAAGTTTTATTGATAGTTATGAAAGTATTACAAATTGGATCATATAGATCAAAATGGAAAATTATTCTTTGTATAATTACGATATTGGTTGTTCCAGGCCAGATAGCAACAGCGTCAAACCTATTTGAGGAGAATTCCAATGTAAATACCAGGTGGTCTAATAATCCTGTTGTAAAGGAGTTCTATGTGGCCATAAAGGAAAGGCCTGCCTCTGTAGATGTCCTTAATTTTAATCTTACATCAACGAATTGTCCGGGCCTGTTGTTCTATGATCTTACAACAGATAGAAGGCCCGAGTCACTTAATTTCAGTATAAATAATGAATGTCAAATTCCAGCCACATCCTTTGAATATACCACTTCATTGTATACCGATAATGATACCATATCAAAGATTTGCTGGCTCGGACAGCCGTATTGTGTTGTTGATAATAATAAAGAAAATATGCATATCGTCAGATTATTGATTGATGAAGATATGGATAATTCTTATCTGATTCATGATGGAAGTATTCTTACTCTACCTGAAGGGTTTGCCATTACTGCGTTTAATTTCATTGAAAATGATTTTATTCAAATAGATTTTTTATTAACCCAGAATGGGAAAGAAAAGGATAAAAGAACTATAAAACGAGATGAGCTGTATAAATATAATCCGGATATAAACAGCAGCAATCAAAATAAAAATAACACCCTGAGATTCTATTTAGAATCAATTTTCTCAGGTGGGTGTACACATTTTGTTAAGATAAAATCAATCAGAATGACTTCTTCAAATGTACAGGTGATCAACAACAATGAATCATTTTCTTTTTCATTGGATGGATCTGAGATATCCTGGCTTGGACAGCCATATTATGTTATTGATCACGATTCTACTGGTTTGACTGCCGCAAGATTACTTATTGATGATAGTATAGATCATTCTCGCAGATTGAAAAAGGGAGATACTATATCCTTACCAGATGGATTTGCTATAACTGTACTGGAAACTCATCCACATAGGAGCGCATGTCTACCCACAAATAAAAGATTCAATTATGGACATTTCTCATTTTTATTAACACAATATGGTAACGAAATAGATAGCAGGACTATTAATGGCTCCGAGTGTTATGAATATAGACTGGATCTTAATGGAAATGGTAAAAATGATAACTGGGTTTTAAAGTTCAATGCAGGAGATATTTATCCAATAAAATTTTTTTCAGATGATTCTATTGAGATAAATTCACTTAAATTAATCTCTCCGGATGTACTCAAGATTGAAAACATTAATGAAATGAATATTGTCCTGGAAGGTTATAAAACCAATATTGGAAATGATGGAACTACAGTATCAGTTGTACGGGATAATGTTAAAAAAAAAATTCCTTTTTCCAGGAATGGAACTGTATCTTTTATGGATAACTGGTTTACCGTTAGGGTTAATAGTGCTTCAGATGCAGTAGCAGTATCATCTGCAGTAATAATATCTGATACATATGAGCTGGTAGGAGCAGTTGAATATATAAATTCAGGTTACGCTGATGTTAATCTTACCTCTAAAGATAATCCTGCTATTTTGTACTATGACCTGGAAAATGCACAGGGTCATGAAACACTTAATCTAAGTATAGACAATAATTATGATCCTATAGACAATAACTATGATCCTCTCTATATATATGTTCCATATAGGATTCCGGTAGATTCATTTGTATATAGCACCAGGATATATCCTACTCGAGATCATAATGATCTTAAGATTGCATGGCTGGGAGAACCCTATATGGTAATTGAACATAATAGTTCAAGAGTGTTAATAAATAA
>Ga0255426_10043_pt1 | contig 25297 bp, 19 predicted proteins | sample ANMaggSeSYBR02J9_FD_182666 | JGI IMG/M metagenome (GOLD analysis project Ga0255426, IMG submission 182666) | Sediment cell enrichment communities from methane seep in Santa Monica Basin, California, United Staets - ANME aggregate JGI... | ecosystem: Environmental > Aquatic > Marine > Cold seeps >...
TTTTTTGAAGATTTTGACACCTACTATGAATATGCCATTGCAAGGATCGAAGAAGTAAAGAATCGCCCTGATCATAACAATCTTGAAAAAAATCACATGTTTTTTATCACAAATATTTCTTGGTTTAGTTTTACTTCATTTATCCATCCTTATTATAACTTGTATGGTTCAATACCAATAATTACAATTGGTAAGTATTTTGAACAGGGAGACTCGTGGCTGATTCCAATTGCAATACAGGTCCATCACGGTGTGGTAGATGGTTTTCATGTTGGAAAGTATTATGACTGTCTAGAAAAATTGTGTAAAAATCCCGAAGTTGTGCTTGGGAAAATCAAGACCAGTTGATTTGAAATTAAGGCTACTTGATAACTAAAAAAACCAAAAGATTTTAAAAAAATAATTTTAATTTCTTTTGCTTAGGAACGTGGACGAAATAACTTCCACAAGTAGGCGCACAGATTTGGGTCAAATTTGTTCGATCTCAAATCACAAAAGTTGATGGAATAGCGGGCTATTTTGATATTTTTGTGATTTGAGATCGGGCAAAGGTGGCCTGAAGCTGTGATGCATAGTTGGGGAAGTTATTTCGTCCACGTTCCTTATTAATCTTATCACATCATTTGTCGAATTTACCAAGACTGACAAATCCGGCAAATAGCGATTTATCATAAGAATTTAAGAGTGTAGCCCACTTATCCAACAAAAATTTTCCACATTTTAATCTTATTTGTGCAATAAATATTTTATCAGAAGTTGATATATTATTTAATAGAGCCTCTTGCAGAAACAACACAGATCGACAGAGTAGTGCTGCATAATGTGCCATAGCCCATACTGCTACACAATATATAGCGAATGTAATGTGATTACATGTGTTTCTGCAAGAGGCTCATTAGATAATATTTTTAAATGAAGGATAAACGGTTTTAATAAATAGGAGGTTTTTTATGCCTATATATGAATATAAGTGTGAGAAGTGTAACCACATTTTCGAAAAATTGGTTTTTACAAGCAATAATGAGAAGATTGAATGCCCCAAATGCGATGATATAAGAGTAAAGAGGCTGATTAGCTCTACATCTCATATTAATTCTTCAGGTAGCGGCGGTTGTGCTCCCAGTCCTTCAAGAGGTTTTTCCTGAGCAACTTAGTATATCTGTGGCGGTTCGCCACACCACTTTAAATTAGCGACCTTCGGGCTATCTGACAATATCTCCCACATTGAATCCTGATCCGCTTATTATTTCACCTTCAGCATAAGAGTCTTCAACTTCTGTCAGCTTGATAGCGCCAATTTTTTTGTACTTTATCTTCAAAACTTTACCTGTTTGTGGATCTTTGATTACTTTTCCCTTACGAGAGATTGTCACCTTTTGTCCTGTTTTAAGGCCGGCATTTTTCCCCTTGTTAAGCGTAATTATATTCCCATCCACATCAGCAACAAGAGTTTTAGAACCACTCGATCCCGCAGTGCTTTTGCCCCCGCCGGATTTTATGGGAGCGGAAGTGATTTTTGCTGCAAGATTTTTAATTGCCGCCCTCATAACTTCGGTGGCTTTTTTTTCGTTGAAACTTTCTCCGCCGCCAATGCCAAAGACTCTTACATTATATGAGGAATCGCTGTGGCTGGAGCTGTCTGCGAAGACGATTTGTCCGGTAGCGGCATTAATCATGCGTATATCAACAGTGGCATGGTAGCCTTTCTTTCCAATGTTAATACCCCTGCCGCCGCCGCCGGCTCGACTTTGTCCGTATTCTGTAATTGCTCCGGTTATAATGTATTCAACCCCGATGATTTTGCCTATTCTTGCAGCGGTTGACGGATCTATCCTGCCGGATGCACCAAGACTTTGTTCTTTTATTATGGCAGCAAGCCTGTCTCTTTCCATAACATTAAACTTGCCTGTTTTTACCAGCTCAGTTGTCAGTATGTCTGAAGCCCCCCGTCCAAGTCGCCATCCGCCGTGCTGAGATTTATTTTCAAAATCCATAATCGCTACGCGATCTTTGGCCCATGCGGTTGCAAGAAACATAAGAACCATAACACATGAAAGAATTACAGTTAGTTTTAATCGATACATGCTATTTCCTCCTATTTTAATTTGATTTTAGGATAATCTTGTTTTTTGTAATGTTTTTTACTTTTAACCCCATGTTTTTGCATAAGTTCGATTTGTTGAGGCTGCGGGCAAGCATAATGGCGTCACCATCATATTTGATTTCCATATTTTGTATTCCATCGGCAAATTCTTCAATACTCACATTGGTAACTCCTTCTAAGGTTTTTAAATATTCTTCCAGTTCCATTAACTGAGAGAATTCCAAACCGTGAATTTCCAGGACTATTCTGCTGCTTGCTGCCGCAGGAATCCGTGTAATTTGCGATACTACAATATCAGAAGCCATTACTGAGGATAGACGAACGGCTTTTTGCAGAGCTGCTGAGTCGCTTATTCCAAAGGCTCGCAAATCAGGAGTTCCATCCGAAAGAATACCGTTACCCAGTGTGCCCGCATATTTAAAAGCTATATCGCGATTTACAAGAAGGTTAACACCGTCAAATGGTATCCTATTCAAAAACCAGGATAAAACCCATTTTGAATTTACGCAAAGTCTTTATTTACAAATAGTTATATTTTGACAGACTGCCCATTACCACGGAATTTGAATAGGATACGTCAAATGTATTTCCCACAATATCCTGATACACTATTTCTCCAGTATCAACGCGAAGTACTTTGCAATGTATCTGGCAAATTGCCTGATGCATAGGACCAACAGAGGAACGGGCGGCCAGTGAAATTGTGCCGGTGATCAGTAGATCAATACCTTGAAATGAACTGCCTGAAATTGTATTAGATTTATTAAATTTTTTTCGAAGTTTTTCAAGATGCCGGGGATCTACAGTTTTGAATCCAGCCTGTATCAGCTTCTTTCCGATTTCGCTCTCAATACTGCCGGCAACCTCCATTATCCGGAGTTTTGAATAAAAGCGCAGTATTGAGTTGAGATTTTGCTGGTCCGGTGCCATGAGTGTTCCGACACGCCATTTTCGAAGTAAACCGGAAGCTCGAAGGATTTCTGCGACGGGGACCAGGCTGACCATGGCCTCAATCCGGACGTTCTGAATCTCTCCTCGATTTTCCTGAAGAATTCTGTAACTGTTTATGAAACCGGTTGCTTTTGAGTAAATCCGGTCTTCTACAACCTGAAAATTGCGAACAAGTGTGCTGGAAGTAACATATGAGCCTACAACCTGCTCCAGAGCCTTGCGCCGTGCGTGAGCTATAGCAAGCTGTTTATCCAGTGCCGGGTCATTGGTGGATGCTGATTCACCCCAGACAGTAACAGCCTGAACTTCGGGTGCTGATACATCGGCATGTAATGTATTGATGGAACAGCAGAATACCAGCAAGGCAACGGACAACCCAATAAGTCTGTAAGAAATCATGGAATAGCCTAAGAAGTGACAATAAAAGTTTATAAAAAGTATAAAAGAAAAATAATTCTGTGTCAATGAATAGCAAAATAATGCAGCCCTGACGCATGAGTTTTTTAAAGTTGCAAAAGGGCATTTTTCTTCAAAATAAATCCTTGGCCGGCTTGACTGCATACACATATGCGTCAGTGCTGATTGTTTTTCCTTTTTTCTAAGATAGCGTAGTCTATATCCAATTTCTTTTGACCTTTACTCATTGACAACAGTATTGTATACTGCACAAAATTACGGGAATTTGTGTGATTCATGATAAAAAATGCGCTTATTGGTCAAAAAGCAGAAAGAGACGCCTTTTTAAAAGGCAATTATGTGCCGCGAGAAGGAGAGCTTTCTGCAAGGGCAGCTCTTGCAAACACCCTTAGGAACGGGGACGAAATAACTTCCCCAACTATGCATCACAGCTTCAGGCCACCTTTGCCCGATCTCAAATCACAAAAATATCAAAATAGCCCGCTATTCCATCAACTTTTGTGATTTGAGATCGAACAAATTTGACCCAAATCTATGCGTCTACTTGGGGAAGTTATTTCGTCCCCGTTCCTTATTAAGATTATTATGGGGCCGCGAAGAGCAGGGAAGTCAATTTTTGCCATTCAGATGCTTAAAGGCGTTGATTTTGCCTATGTGAATTTTGACGATGAACGGTTGGCGGATACAGATGATTTTGATTAGCTTCTCAAGTCTATTGTAGAAGTATATGGAGAAACAAAGTATCTTCTTTTAGATGAAATTCAGAATGTCAAAGGCTGGGAGCTTTTCGTAAACAGGTTGCATCGCAGAGGGAAGAATCTAATTGTAACCGGCTCAAATTCAAAACTTCTCAGCAGAGAACTTGCAACCCATCTAACCGGCAGATACATACCATTTCAGGTACTGCCGTTTTCTTTCCCGGAATTCCTGCTTGCCAGGAACTTCGATCTTGATGACACCTTGGAACTGAAGGAACGGCAGGGGTTGTTGCTCAGAAACCTGAGTGATTATCTTTCAACCGGTGGTTATCCTGAGATTGTAACCGGAAACCTGGATGGAAAACATTACCTCGCTACCTTGTTCGACAGCATCCTTTTTAAGGACATTGTGAAAAGATACAATGTTCGCTATGCCAAAAAACTTTATGATCTTGGCCGCTATCTGATAACCAGTCATTCATCCCTGTTTTCCTATAACAAACTGAAAAATTTACTGGAGATCAGAAGTGTACACACCGTTGAAAATTATCTTGAGTACCTCAAAGAGGCTTATCTGATTTTCAACCTCGATAGATTCTCCAATAAAGCAAAAGAATCGTTGAAAAGCCCCAGGAAAGCCTATGCATACGATCTCGGAATAATGGTAGTCCCTACAAAGCAGTGCAGGTTTGGAAATACTACCCTATTTTACTTTGTAAACACCTGATTTTTCACTATGTGCTGCCAGAAGACATGATATCTAACTTATTGAAATTATTGACCCGCACTGTTTTGTAGGGACTACCGAAGTATGGATGAATTAATAACAATTCCGAATTATTATATTGTTGAAAAGTTGGGTGAGGGCCCACAGTCCGTCGCTTATAAAGGTTTTCATAAAAAAAACCCTCATCGGCCATTGGTTATTAAGATTCTGAAAGCGGCATCCATATCTGAAGATCAAAAAAGACATTTTCGGCAGAAGATCGAGCATCTTAAGGTTTTAAACGATATCCGTCTTATCACGCCTTTATCCTTTGAGGTGAGAAAAAACGTCCAGTTTTTTACCAAAGACTATTTCCAGGGGATAACTCTTGACCAGTGGTCCAGGAAACAAAAAAAAATTAACTTAAATGATTTTTTCACCATAGCTTGCGGGATAGCGGAAGCTCTCAATAAGGCTCATGAGGCAGGTATTATTCACGGCGGCATCAAGCCGCATAATATATTAATTCAGCCGGAGTCTCTTGATATCCGGTTAATTGATTTTATAACCTCTATTGATGTAAGCGATATAAGTCATTTCATTTATGACCGCGCTTTTGTGGAGGATACTCTTGCCTATACTTCTCCCGAACAGACCGGCAGAATTAACCATAGAGTTGATTTTCCCAGTGACCTTTATTCGTTTGGGATTGTCTCCTATGAATTGCTGACCGGACGACTTCCTTTTTTTTCTACCGATCCACTCGAATTAATCCATTCCCACCTTGCGGAAGAGGCATTGCTCGTTCACGAATTAAATCCCGCTATTCCTTCTGCGATAGGTAAAATCATAGCCAAACAAATGCTCAAACAGCCTGAGAAACGTTACCAGGGCGCCACCGGGTTTCTGGCCGATCTCATGCGGTGCCGGGATGAATATGCGGCAAGAGGCGCGATCAGCGAATTTCCTTTAGGAATTTATGATCGTACCCATCGAGTTGCCTTTGTTTCAAAGATGGTGGGACGCGATATAGAAACTGAAATTATACTTGAGGAATATAATAAAGCAGCACAAGGTTTTTTCAACTCTCTATTCATATCAGGGCTTCCAGGCATTGGTAAAACCCGATTGATTCAAGCGCTTCAGAAACCTATCGTGGAACATAGGGGCTATTTTACATCAGGAAAGTTCGATGTTTATCAAAAGAATATTCCGTATAGCTCTATTATCCATGCTCTAAGAAATTTGGTGAGGACCTTTTTGACGGAAAGTAACGAAAGGGTTGTTTTATGGAAGCAAAAAATTATCAAAGCAGTTGGAAACAATGGCGCGGTGGTCATTGATGTGATACCGGAACTGGAGATCCTGATATGCCCACAACCGGAAGTTAAACCTCTTCCTCCTGTGGAATCAGGAAACCGTTTCCATGATGTCTTTGGCCGTTTTTTGACTTGCCTGGCCGCAGAAGAACATCCGCTTGTGCTTTTTATTGATGATCTTCAGTGGTGTGATATTGCTTCCTTTGATTTTCTTGCCAATATATTTGACAACTATAAGGAACATCAATACCTGTTTTTAATAGGAGCTTATCGGCATAATGAGGTTGATTCAAGCCATCCCCTGACTAAGTTATTGCAAAGCCTCAAAAAAGACACCAGACCCATGAAAGAAGTCAGGCTGGAACCACTTAAACCCGAGTACTGCCATGATATGGTCTCCTATATCCTTGGTTTGCCCCTTTCACAAGTCAAGGTTTTAGCCGATTTTATAGCCGAACTGACAGAAGGTAATCCTCTGTTTGTGAGCGAGATGCTGTCCTATTTATATAACGAAGATTTGCTCATTTTAAATGAAAACATGCAATGGCAATGGGATATGGATAAGATAGCTCGTTCTGACATGCCGGCCACAGTAGTATCGCTTTTTACCACGAAGATAAAAAAACTATCCGATGATACTTTTGAGCTGCTCGAATACTGCGCCTGCATGGGAAACCGTTTCATACCTGATGAAATTGCTTTGACAAGAGAAATTACGTTGCTTAAAACATTTGAAAAGTTAAAGCCGGCTTTAAGCCAGGGACTTTTAATAGAAAGCAAAGATCAATTGCAATTTGTTCATGACCGGGTACAGGAGGCAACTCTAACGCTGATAAAACCCGAAAGGAAGCGGCAGATACATTGGCAGATCGGAGAGTATCTCCTTTCCGCTGTGCCCAAAGGATCTGATCTGGAAAAACTGGATAACCTGTTTACCATTGTTGCTCACCTGCACTTAGGAAAAGAAAGTATCTTAGACAGAAATGTTGCCTACCGATTATCTGATATCAGCTATCATGCGGGCAACAAGGCCTTGGGTTCGCTGGCAACAGAAGCAGCCAATGAGTATTTTCGGCAAAGTCTTGAGGTCTTGCCGGATAACTGCTGGGAGGTACAATATGATAAGACATTTAAGATATACCGGAAACTGGCAAAAACCGAGCTGATGTGCGGAAAATATGAAAACTCGGAAAAACTGCTCAATCAATTGCTTGAACGTGCCAAAACTGATTTGGACAAGGCCGAAGCACTGGCCGAACAGACAACTTCACTTTCATCTATAGGCAATTTTATAAAAGCAATTGAAACTGCTAACCGCGGGTTGGCATTTTTCGGAAAATCGATCCCGGATGATCCTGAGGTAGCGGAACAAAAACGTGAGCAATTGATGAATGAGATCGACTCTCAATATGCTGTTAACATTTGGGACGCTATTCTTGATATGCCGTTTACTAAGGAAAGGAAGAGTAAGATTGAATTGGCGTTTTACAGTGAACTTATCCCGGATTTATACATGTCAGGTCTGGTGCCACAGCTTTATCTTTCGGCAGTGCAGTCAACCCGGCACTGCCTGGAAGGCGGCATGGATGAATCAGTGATCTACTCTTTTTCCATGATGGGGCTTTATCTAGGGGAGCAAGAAAAATTTGATCAAGTCTTTCGATATGAAGATCTGGCTCTTAATTTGTGTGAAAAATACCCAAACACCTTTGGGGCCACCAGGGGGATGAACGGAGTTGCCTGGGTTACTATGCATACGCGGTATCATCCCGAAGAATTGGCTAAACATTGTCTGAAAGCGATCCAGTGCGGGAAGAACTGCGGTGATTTGTATAATGCGGGGCTTTCCTATGGACCCTTGATGTGGGGCCTTCAGGTGCAGGGAGCTAACCTGGCTGCAATCGAGGAATATGCCAAGGAATGTTTACAGTTTTCTCAAAAGTACCATTTATCCTTTTCCGTTGCTCTGGCCGAGGCCATGCAGGCGGGGTGGATTGCGCCGATGAAAAAAAATTATACGCCCGTCCCTATGGAGGAGAAGATTAGAAAATGGGAGAAGGAAAATCATATTGCCGCTGCAGGGAGCTATTATGTGCACATGGCTTTGACCCACTATTATTTCGGAGAGTATGAAAAGGCTGAAGAGTATTTATTTAAAGTCAGAAAGTATCTGAGAGGGCTTACCGACCATCTACTGAAGCGACAGTGGCATGTCTTTCAGGTACTGAATGCCCTCAGGCTGTATGCAAGGGGAAAAGTTTACAAAAGCAAAGAAAAATTATTATCTTATATTCAACCGCTTATCAAAAAGGTTGAAACCTGGGCTCAATACGGGCCAATGCTTAAACCTTATCTTGCTTTTATCCATGCAGAATTAGAAAGAGTTACCGGCGATTTCAGAAAAGCCAGAAGTCTCTATTTTGATGCTATAGCTGTTGCGCATGAACACCGATTTACTCTGCTGGAAGCTCACCTTAATGAATGCAGAGCCGAGCTTCTCAAGAACGCCGGCACAGGTACAGAGAGAGTTTACTTTGCCGAAGCAATCCGTCTGTATAAAAATTGCCATGCTGAACGTAAAGAAATCTTTCTCATGGAGAAATACCCGGAGTATTTAGAGGAAGAAGCTCCTACATACATGCCGGAAGAAGTAGAGCCGGTTAGCTATACACTTCCAAGTCTGGATGTTGACTACCTGATGAAATCCTCTCTTGCTATTTCAGCAGAGATCGACCCGGATGTCCTGTTGAAAAGAATTATGAATGTTGTTCTGGAGGCCTCGGGAGCCCAGCACGGGTATCTTTTGGTTGAAGAGGGCGAGAGTTTTATCGTTTGTGCTGAAAGTCACATCACTGAAAAAGGTGTGGTCCGAACCGTCAAATATGATTTTGAAGATGCAGTAGATATTTGTAAGGCGATCATCCGTTATGTGCATCGAACTAAAGAGATGCTGACCCTGAACAATGCTTCGAAAGAAGGTGAATTTAAGGACAATCCCGAGGTCCAGACCATGCGACTTCGCTCTGTGCTTTGTCTTCCCCTGATCAAACAGTCCGGTATAATCGGAATTCTATATCTCGAAAACCGTTTGTCTGATGAGGTTTTTACCTCGAAAAAAGCAAGAATGACCGAACTCCTATCCTCACAAGCAGCCATTGCTCTGGAAAACGCCCGACTATTAGATCAGATGAAAAAGACAGAAGAGCAAATTAAGGAATCCCTTAGTGAGAAAGAGATACTCCTTAGGGAAATTCATCATCGGGTTAAAAACAATTTACAGGTTATTTCCAGTCTGTTCAGGCTTCAATCCGCATATATTCGGGACGAACATGACATGGAAATATTCAAGGAAAGCCAAAGTCGTGTGAGGTCAATGGCACTAATCCATGAAAGACTGTATCAATCAAAGGACCTGGCAAAGATTGACTTTGCTGAATACACCAAAAAGCTTGTGACTCATTTGCTAAGTTTATATGCTATACATTCGGAGACCATTACTTTGGACATAAGTGTTGATGATGTCTTTCTGAGTATTGATATCGCCGTACCTTGCGGTTTGATTATAAATGAGCTTGTTTCAAATTGTTTGAAACACGCTTTCCCGGAGAGCACTAAAGGCAAAATACGTGTCGAACTTCGTATGACAGAGGATTTGCCCGTTCAAAACAAACGATCAAGTAAAATGGTTACATTAATTGTCAGCGATAATGGTGTAGGCTTCCAAAAAAAAATGGACTTTCGCAGCACAGAAACATTGGGTTTGGAATTAGTAACTACTTTAGTAAAACAGCTTAATGGTACCATTGAGCTTGATAGAAGTCGTGGAACAGAGTTTAAGATTACCTTCCCCTCATTGAGATTAAAAAGGTAAAGCAAAGGAGCCAGGGAGATGTCGAATTCACGAATTTTGATTGTTGAAGATGAAGGCATCATAGCCAAGGATATACAAAATACGTTAAACCGTTCAGGATATTCCGTTGTTGGTATCGCCTCTTCCGGTGAGGAAGCCATTAAAAAAGCAATGGAAATACATCCGGATTTAGTGCTGATGGATATCGTGCTTAAAGGGGCTATGGACGGTGTTGAAGCGGCTGAGCACATTCGTGATCATTTCGATATTCCAGTAGTCTATCTCACCGCTTATTCTGATGATACAACATTACAGCGTGCAAAAATAACTGAGCCATTTGGCTATATACTCAAACCTTTTCAGGAGAAAGAATTATATACGACCATTGAGATGGCCATTTACAAGCATACGACGCAAAGGAAATTAAAGGAAAGCGAACAATGGCTTGCCACCACACTCAAAAGTATAGGCGATGCCGTGATTGCCACCAATGTCAATAAATTAATAACATTTATGAATCCGGTAGCCGAGGCTTTGACGGGCTGGAAACAGGAAGAAGCTATAGGCAAACCTCTAAAAGATGTTTTCAAAGTTATAAATGAAAAAACCGGTAAACAGGCTGATGATCCTGTTGCAAAGGTACTCAGTGAAGGTGTTATTGTCGGGCTGGCAAACCATACGCTGTTGATAGCCAGGGACGGAACGAAAAGACCTGTTGATGACAGCGGTGCGCCTATCAGAGATGATAAAGGGAAAATTATTGGTGTAGTTCTGGTCTTCCGCGATATAACCGAGCGAAAGATAGCAGTGGAGCAACTTAGAGCATCTGAAGAAAGACACAGAAGCGTTGTGGATAACATCAATGTCGGCATAGCTCTGATAAGCCGAAATATGGAAATATTGGCTTTGAATAATCAGATGAAAAAGTGGTATCCGGATATTGATATCTCACAAAAATCGATTTGCTATAAGTCTTTTAATAAACCATCCATAAATGACGCATGTCTTAATTGTCCGGTATGTATAACTTTGAATGATGGAGAAGTTCATGAATCGGTATTAGACAGGATAGCGGATAATAAAGTGAGAAATTATAGAGTTATTTCCTCTCCACTTAAAGATAAAAAAGGCAAAATTATAGCAGCCATAGAGATGATTGAAGACATTACCGATCAGAAGAAAGCACAGGAGGCTTTACAAAGGAGCGAATTGAAATACCGTGAGCTTGTGCAGAATGCGAACAGCATTATTTTACGAATGGACTCTCAGGGTAATGTCACATTTTTCAACGAATTTGCCCAACAATTTTTCGGTTACACTGAAGATGAGATACTCGGCAAGAATGTTGTCGGCAGCATAGTGCCAAAAACTGATAGTGAACTGCGAAATCTTGCAGCAATGATCCGGGACATCGGGCTTAATCCTGAAGAATATGCTAATAATGAGAATGAAAACATGCGGAAAGATGGTGAAAGGATATGGGTTGCATGGACAAATAAGGCTATTTATGACAAGGATGGAAACATAGTAGAAATACTTTGCGTTGGTAATGATGTTACTGAGCGCAAGCTTCTTGAAAGGCAACTGCTTCAGGCTCTGAAGATGGAATCCATTGGGACTTTGGCCGGAGGCGTTGCCCACGACTTCAACAACCTGCTCATGGGGATACTTGGCAATGCATCCTTAATGCTGATGAATACCGATCCGGCAGATCCAAATCGCAACAGGCTGAAAAGCATAGAAAAACAGGTCGAAAACGGCTCTAAGCTAACTTCGCAGCTTTTAGGGTATGCGAGGAAGGGAAAATATGAACTAAAGCACATTAATCTGAACCAGTTGGTGAAAGATACTTCTGAGCTTTTCAGTAGAACCAGAAAGGATATTTCGATTTATTTGGAGCTATCGCCTGATCTTTTTGTAGCTGAAGCAGATAAAGGTCAGATCGAACAGGTTTTGTGGAACCTGTATGTTAATGCGGCGGATGCTATGCCTGGCGGAGGCGATTTTATTTTGAAAACCTTTAATACAGACCACAAGAATATGAAGGGCAGGCTATATGTCCCCAAGCCTGGCAGGTATGTTGTGCTGGCTGTTACCGATACCGGGGTGGGCATGAACAAAAAGATCCAGCAACGAATATTTGATCCGTTTTTTACTACCAAAGATATGGGGCGAGGAACAGGTCTTGGTTTGGCCTCAGCCTATGGCATCATAAAGGGCCACGATGGATACATTGATGTAGAATCCAGGAAGGGTGAGGGTGCCACCTTCAGCATTTATTTGCCTGCATCAGAAAAAAAGATTGCAAAAGCCGCCAAGATTACAGAAAAGTTGTTAAAGGGAACCGAAACTGTTCTTTTGGTAGATGATGAAGAGATTATCTTAGATGTAGGGCGGGATTTACTGAAAGCAATGGGCTGTAGAGTGATCACGGCCAGAGATGGACGTGAGGCAGTTGAGATGTATCAGAAGAATCAGGATGACATAGACATTGTCATTTTAGACATGATCATGCCTAATATAAGTGGTGGCGATACCTATGACCGTATGAAGGAGATCAAGCCGCATATAAAGGTACTTCTTTCAAGTGGCTACAGCATAGACGGTCAGGCGACTGATATATTAAACCGTGGCTGCAACGGATTTATTCAGAAGCCGTTCACTATAAATAAGCTGTCCGCAGCAATAAGACAAATTCTTGACAAGAAATTGATTTTTCGGCATTGACAAATGAAATTAAAGGGCTATTTTTATGTTTGAATTTTTAATTCGGATAATTTTGTTGAGTTTAACTAGTACCCGAACGAAAATTAGCAGTTTTTGTTCAGGCACTAACTACGCATAATTTAGGGAGGATATGATGTTTGAAGTTACAGAAGCAGCTTCAGTAAAAGTAGCTGACTATTTTAAAGGCAGAAATGTTGCACCTATTCGGATTTTTTTGAATGAGGGCGGTTGAGGAGGTCCTTCTTTATCAATGGCTCTGGATGAGTCCAAAGATACAGACAACATATATACCGTAGACGAGTTTCAGTATGTTGTTAACAAGGATTTCATGGAGAAGGTTAAACCTATAAAGGTTGATTTTACGACATTTGGATTTAAAGTTTCATCGGGAGTTGATTTTAGCGCAGGGTGCTCAAGCTGCAACACACCAGGAACCTGCTGTTCCTGAAATACATCTGAATAAAAAAAGGGCAATATTATTTTTTTAATATTGCCCTTTTTTATTGCTCAACTCAGGTTATAATGTGACTATTCACATAGTCAGGCTGAAGGGGACAGAAGAGTACGATTGCCGTACTTTAGCGGAAATATCTGATTCTTGCACCAAACATGGCCTCAAAATGTGCTTTTTCCTAACAGTCTTCAGCCTTCAGCCTATCCACCTGAGTAGTTACATTATAATAATCTAAAATGGCTTCACATAATCCTGGTATAGTAAAAGAATTTGCAACGATGTGAACGTCAAATCCAAGATTTTTTGCAGTATCAGCGGTTATGGGGCCAATGCAGGCAATGGTTATATCTTTCATCTGAGTCTCAAAAACATTGTCAGGTAAAATAGCTTTGAAGTTTTTTACAGTTGAAGAACTTGTAAATGTTATAAGATCTATTGTGTTTTCTTTAAGTCGTTTCAATAATAAATCGGCAGAATCCGGAACTTCTTTGGTATAATACGATGTTATCTCATCAACGATAGCCCCCATCTTTGTCAGCTCAACAGGAAGGATTGGCCTTGCATCCTTTGCGCGCGGAAGAAGTATCTTTTTTCCATTTACATCTTCATTGCTGAATGCCTCAATAATTGACTCAGCTCTGTAACTTTTGGGTACAATATCGCTTTTTAATCCAAAATTGAAAAGCCTTCTTTCTGTTGCGGGTCCTATTACCGCTGTATTTAATTTGCCTAATGCGCGTGCATCTTTACCTTTTGAAAAAAGTCGCTTGAAAAAGTAATTCACACCATTGACACTGGTAAAAATCAGCCAGTCATAAGAAGAAATATTTTCAATTGCCGCATCAAGGAGATTCCAGTCATCAGGCGGGACTACTTTTATTGTAGGGCATTCCAGACACTCCGCCCCAAAATCTGAGAGCAGTTTAACCAGGTCACTAGCCTGTTCCCGTGCTCGGGTTACTACAATTCTTTTTCCCATCAATGGTCGATTTTCAAACCAGTTCATTGTTTTTCTTAACTTAACAACATTTCCAACAACAGTGATGGCCGGCGGTTTAAGACCGACACTTTTTACACGTTCATTTATATTTTCAAGGGTTCCTGTAACAGAGAACTGTCTGGGCGTTGTTCCCCATCGAACAAGTGCAACCGGTGTATCAGAAGGCATGCCATAATTAATAAGCTGGCTTGTAATTTTTGGCAGGTTTTTAACTCCCATAAGAAAAACAATTGTTCCAATACCTTTTGCCAATGCCGACCAGTCGATATTAGACTCCTCTTTAGTTGGGTCCTCATGGCCGGTTACAAATGCAACCGTAGCCGTAAATTTTCTGTGAGTCAGAGGAATTCCGGCATATGCAGGAGCCGCTATTGCAGAAGTAACGCCGGGAACGACTTCAAAAGGAATGCCTTCTTTTATTAAAACTTCCGCTTCTTCTGCTCCACGTCCAAAAATAAAGGGATCACCGCCCTTTAATCGTGTTACAATAAAACCCTTGTTAGCCTTTTCGGCAATAAGAGAATTAATTTCATCCTGGGGCAGAGTATGATCTCCGCCTTTTTTTCCGACATAGATTATTTCAGCATTCTTTGAAGCGTAATTTAAAAGAACCGGTGAGGCGAGATAATCATATATTAGAACATCAGCTTGTTTAATACATTCCAGTCCTTTTACTGTAATCAATCCTGGATCGCCAGGACCCGCACCAACCAGATAGACTTTACCTTTCATAGTTTTCATTTGTTCCCGTTTTTGTAACAATTTTTCAAAGGGCTAAAGTGTCACCTGTTTTTATGTTTTCCAGTATTTTTTTGGCGCCCATAGAAATAAGACTATCAGCAAGTTTAACACCAATACTTTCGGATTGTTCAACAGCACCTGACAAGGTTTTCTTTAAAATGGTTTTTCCATCAATATCAGCAACAAGTCCGCTCAGAGTAAATATATTCTTTTCAATTTTACCATAGGCGGCTATAGGGACTTGACATCCTCCTTCCAGGCAGTTTGAAAAGGCCCGTTCACCAATAACGGCAGACCTTGTTTTTTGATGATCCAAAGCAGTAACTATTGGTTCTATTTCTGCATCGTTTTCTCTGATTTCAATACATAAAGCTCCCTGACCGACAGCCGGCAGCATTATGTTTTCATCAAGATATTCGGTTATTCTGCTTTCATAATTAAGGCGTTTAACGCCGGCGGCAGCCAGGATTGTTGCATCCATATTTTCTGTTTTGAGCTTCTTTAGGCGGGTATCAAGATTGCCCCTTAAAGGCAAAATAACGATATCAGGCCGTGCATGTTGTAGTTGGGCGGAGCGGCGAAGACTGCTGGTGCCGATTTTGCTGCCGCTTGTGAGTTCAAAGAAGAGAAGACCATTTTTAGAAATAAGAACATCATTGGGCGTTTCGCGCTTTGGCACTGCACCTATACACAGGCCTAGTGGTATTTCTGCGGGCATGTCTTTCATGCTGTGAACAGCAAGATCTATTCGCCCACCTAAAAGAGCCTCCTCAATTTCCTTTACAAAAAGTCCCTTGCCGCCGACCATGGCAAGGGGTACGTCCAGAATTTTGTCTCCTTTTGTCTTTATAATAAAGAGATCTACGGAAAGAGAAGGGTTTATAGATATTAGAGCGGATTTTACCCAGTTTGCCTGCCAGAGAGCCAGCTTGCTCCCTCTTGTTCCTATTTTAATGTTTTTCATTAAAGACCACAGCTCGAACAACTTGTTGCCGAGCATCCGCTGCATGATGAATCTGAAGCGGATGTTTTGGCGGTTTCACCTCCGCTTCCTTTGCTGACAAAGCCGCATGCAGATAAAACTCTGCCTACTTTTTTATTTTTGCATGCAGGGCAAATCGGCTCTTCTTTTCCAAAGACGAGGTACTCAAAATTTTTATTACAGTTATTACAATGATATTCATAAATAGGCATACTCATTTCTCCTAACTATCAAATCGAAAATTTTTAGCAGTTAGCTTTTAGCAATTAGCCTTTAGCTTAAAAAATCAAACAGATAACACATTCAGCTAATAGCTTTTTCACAAAACATATTAAGCATTAATGTTTTAAAATCAAGCAGATATTTTTTCAATCACACCAGTTGCATAGGTTTTTAAGCGGCATAAGTCTATAGATTTAAATGATTGTGACCTTCCGAGGTATATCCTGAAAATTATTGAGGAAACAGAATTCTTTCAACAAGTTCGCAAAGAATATGAGCCAAAGTTATATGTGCCTCTTGAATTCTTGCAGTTGTGCCGGATTCAACTGAAAATACCAGATCAGCGCATTCAGCCAGTTTCCCGCCTTTTCCCGTCATTCCTATTGTTAAAAGTTCCATTTTTTTTGCTGTATTTATTGCTTTAATTATATTTTTCGAATTGCCGCTGGTACTGATACCGATAGCAATATCGTCCTTTTTGCCTATAGCCATTACCTGCTTGGCAAATATTTCATCAAAATGATAGTCATTGCCGATGCTTGTTATTATTGATGTGTCGGTTGTCAGGGCAATGGCAGGGAGAGGAGGGCGTTCAATTTGAAAACGGTTTACAAATTCCGCTGCAATATGCTGGGCATCTGCCGCGCTTCCACCATTGCCGAAAATAAGAATTTTGTGGCCCGAGGCAATATTCATGGCTATCATGTCAGCGCTTTTTATAATAAGATCTATATTGTTTTTAATAAACCTGTCTTTAATATCTATGCTTTGTTGCAGTATGTTCAGGACAATGTTTTTCATGATGAGCTGCCCGGCAAATTATTTAATTTGTCAATAAATTCAGTCGAGTCACAGCCTAGATCGTTTGCTTTTTGAAACTCTTTCATGGCATCTTCATATTGATTTTGTTTAAAATAAAGCTTTCCAAGCCTATGCCTGAACAGGCCGTTATCAGGAGAAATTTCGACACTTTGTCGGCAGAATATCATTGCAATTTCGGCGTTTTCGTTTTTTATATCAAAAAGATATCCGAGAGCTGAAAGAGAATCAGCATCATTGGGGTTAAGTTTTATGGCTTTTTTATAAGACGCCATCGCTTCATCAATCTTGTTGATTGCTTTATTGCAATCGCCGAGACAACGAAAAGCGGCTCCTGATTCAGCCTTTAAACCAACCGCTTTTTCTGTATGTTTCTTGCCTTTTTCCGGCTTGCCTGACTCAAGATAAATTTTCCCGAGTTGAAATTCCACCTCAAATACATCTTTTCCGAGGGCTTCAGCTTCAAGGAAGAGTTCCAGCGCTCTGTCTTTGTTATCCATTAACAGATTTACCAATCCTGAGTTGTATAGAGCCATGACTTCACTGGAGTCAAGCCAGGTAGCTGTTTCAAATTCTTCTTTTGCTTTTTCAAAAGAACCCAAAACACCGTAACAGACTCCCAGACTGTTATGAATATTCGCATTTAAAGGATCAAGCAGAAGCCCTGTTTTGAACTCATTTATTGCGCCATTAATGTCTCCTTTCTGATACAATTTATCACCGCTGATATTTAAACTCACAGCATCAAAGGCAACAGCGCTGTTTTGGCCAAAAAATGCAGCATGATCAAGTGCTTTCAGTGCATTATCCACTAGTTGGTGCTTATTAAAATTGGTTGTCGGATAAAATGCCATGCCTATGCTAACCGTTTCATTAAGAAGTTCTTCAACATCTTTTTGTACTTTATGGGCAAGCTCCATGCAGGAATCGTCATTTTTTTCAAAACAAAACCAGCCAAGCATATCATAGCCTATCTGACCCCACAGGCCCTTCTCATTCTTACAAATTGAGTCAATAATTTTTGCAAGTTTTACAAGCATCTTCGGTGCATTCTCTTTGCCGGATTTTTCGTTACTATTAAATATATTGTCAATACGGACAACCATAGCGCCGAATTTTAATGAAGAATTAAGCCTGGCAAGAGCATGGTCTATAAATTCTTTGCCTGTAAGCATACCGGGAAATTCATCTGAAAGACCAGTCTGGCTTGCAGAAAATTTAGCGTCATATTTAATACCGCTTTTAATGTCAGGGATTTTAGAATCTGTTTTATATAATAGAAATTGTCTGGCGGAATCCCTGTCAATATATACTTTTTGCTGACTTCCTGTCATTATAAAGCCTTTCCAGGCATTTTGCTTAAAGCGTTTTCAACAATCGAAAGCTCATCGTTATTTATGGTTCTGAGATCCATTATAAAATAGTCTTCTTCTATTCTTCCTATTATAGGGGGTGTGTTTTCCCGCATGTGTTTTTCAACAGCATTAACGGACATTCCATTGATTTTGATGCCCACACATATGCTGGGCAGCTCTAAAAGAGGTAGTGATCCACCACCGGCACGAGAAGAAAGCTTAAATAACTTAATAAACATATTTGAGTTTTCTATTTTTTTCAACATGCTTAAAAGCGTTTTTCCTTTTTTTTCGATATATTCAAGTGGAAGGGTTAACATTCGGAGGGTTGGGATATTTTCAATAGCTTTTTCCGGATCTCTGTACAGACGAAGGGTGCTCTCAAGAGCTGCAAGAGTCAGCTTGTCTATTCGCAGCGCACGGGTAAGAGGATTTTGTTTTATTTGATCAATGATATTTTTTTTACCCACTATTATTCCAGCCTGCGGGCCGCCAAGAAGCTTATCTCCGCTGAAAGTTACAACATCTGCTCCTGCTGATACGGATTCCTGGACAGTGGGTTCTTTTAACAGACCATATTTTGAAAAGTCTATAAAAGTTCCGCTGCCCAGATCTTCCATTACTGGAATCCTGTATTTTTTTCCAAGTTCAACCAGCTCCTTTAGAGAAACATCGGCAGTAAAACCAACTACACTATAATTACTTTTATGCACCTTTAATAAAAGACAGGTATCACTTTCAACAGCTCTTTCATAATCTCTAAGATGGGTACGATTTGTTGTTCCAACCTCCTTTAAAATCCCACCACTTTTTGCCATTACATCAGGAATTCTAAATGATCCACCGATTTCAACAAGCTCCCCTCTTGACACTATAACCTTTTTTTCTTTGGCTATTGTTTCTAAACAAAGCAGTACGGCAGCGGCATTGTTGTTTACGACCATTGCGGCCTCAGCACCGCTGATTTCACATAATATATCCTCGACCGCACTATATCGTGAACCGCGGATACCTTTTGACAGATCAAATTCAAGGTTGGAATACCTGCCGGCTATTTCTAAAAGATTTTCAACAGCATCAGCCGGAAGCAATGATCTCCCCAAATTTGTGTGAACTATAATACCGGTTGCATTAATAGTACGCTTAAGATTCAGTTGCATGATATCTTTTACGCTGTTTTTAATCTTTTCAAGTATTAAGCTTAAATCCGGACTTTCATCAATTATCTCTTTGCCTCCATTAATGATATCTGTACGAAGGCCTTCAACAACAGAACGCGCTGAACGGACAAGAACGGATTTTGGAATATTTGCAAAGAAAGGTTCATCCTTTGCATTTTCGAGAATAAAGTCAATGCCTGGAAGTCGTTGCAAAAGATCCTGTTGTTTTTTGCTTAACCTCATTATTTACCTGTAAAAAATTAGTCTAAGAAGATATTAAATTTAGGCATCCTTCATTCACCAGTTTACACTTTTTTCGAAAAAGCGTGTATTATCGAATTGAATGCCGATGTCGAAACTAGAAACTAGAAACTAGAAACTAGAAATTTGAAATTAGGTAACGCATCTACATCTTTGTATTTTTTCCAATTTCCAATTTTACTGCCAAAATACAAGATCAACAAAGTGTAAACTACTTTTGACTTGTCGTGAAGGATGCCCAAATTTTATATATATCATTATAAAGTTAATAAGTTCAATATATTTCTTTTAATTCACACCCCTAATTCTCCTGACCACAGCGCTTTGAGCCGGATCATGATCCGGCTCAAAGCTTTTGACTTTTAAGGATGTCAGTTCGCTTACTCTCAGCCCCAGCGCCCAAAGCATGGATATAACAGAAAAGTTTCTTTTCACATGCCAGGTGGATTGATCCACAAATATAGACTTTCAAATAATTAATTTCACAAGGCCAGAAGGAGGAAGGGGTATTAGTTATACGTCAACGACTGATAACACAGTGAAATTATTTATCTGAAAGTCTATAGCAGCAGCTTCAGCGCTACCTTCTTTGATATTGGTTTTTGTTTCGATCTCTTATCTTTTTACGGATCACCGGCAAGGCCGGCAGCTACATCCACATATCCATTGAGCTTAAGGTAATGGAAAAATTGCCTCAGTGACCAAATCCTTGCTTTTTAACATGGATGGAAGGATTTTTATAATCGGCAAATCCTTGAAAGGTGATGATGTGTGATGGATTTGATTTTACACAGGCGAGCGGTTTTTAGAAAATCGTTGAATTGATTGAGTCTTATTGATAATGACTCAATAGACTTGTCTCTAAAACCCGATACTTTACAATGCTCGATAAAACCATTAATCTGTTTCTCAAGCATAGGGAAACCTCCTTTCGCTTAGGGGTTTGTGCTAAAAATCGGTTTCCTTTGAAAAGAAAAGTAAAAAAAGCAAGAAATAGCTTTTTGAAGCTTCCATACAAACAAAAAAATATAACGAATAAGGAGTGAATAGCGTAATATCTTATTCACTATTTTATTCAAGATTTGATACTACTCTTGCACCCAATGCGCTAAGACGAACAGAAAGATGTTAAACATTTCTAAGCATAGAATGAAGACCTGGGCCAAGGGAGCTTATGGATTTATTTAATGAGATATAGCGATATTGAAAATATCAATCTGGGGCATCGTCAGATTTCGTTTGGTTTTGAAAACAACCTGTCGCAAGAACAAAATGCTGTGATGGAATGTCTGGCAGATCAGATAAAACAGCACGGGCATGTTGTTTTGAGTGAATTTGTTCCCTATGTGAAAGAAACTCATGGTCTATCAGAGTTTAAACTTTTGCAGTATATTTTCTGGATAGCTCAGGATTTTAAAATTCAGTTCAGAATAAACAACAAAAATCTTGAGCCGTTTAAAGTTAAAAACCTTTTGCTTGACTCTATTGAGTTTAGCGAGCAATTATTGATTATTGCTGCGGAAACTGTTGATGATTCAATATTTCAGGGCGCAAAGAACCTATATCTGAAGATATCGGAAGAAGAAAACATTGACGACTGCGATCAGTATGAACTTGGGTGTTTTCTGGCAAAGAAAATCAGAAGTTGGCAAAAGAGTTTTCAATTATACAAGCCTTCCGCCCAAAAGAAGTATTTCCCGGGAGAGAAAGAAATTGACAGATGGCTGAGTTTTATTGAAGAAATTTCAGCTAAACAGGATTCTTTTTTTCTGATCAGCGCTTTCTACAATAACAGTGCGCAAATCCTTAACTTGTATGCGCAAGAAAAAAGACTGACCGAATTTTATACCAAGCATCATGATTTCTGGACAACCCTGATTAAATCTGTTGAAGAATTCAGCGAGAATCTGCATGAATTAAATAAGAATAATGAAGCTTTCGCAGGTTTTGACAGATTGAAACAGATTCTGTCATCACCCGCTCCTTACGCCATGATTTCAGAAGCTTATGAATTGCTTGAAAAGATCAGGGTGTTCAATGATATGATTGTCAAGGAAAAGACAGATCAATGCCGCATTGATGCATTGTTTGAGCTTGATCAGATGATTGAAAAAATGAAAGGTCTCCTTGATACTCATAACGCAGGCATGGATTTGCGAAACAAGGCGCTTTATTCTTTAAGGCAAATAAAAGCACGTGTCGAGAAGGCAGACAGTATTAATGCAGTCAATCTTTGCTTAAACGGTGCTGAATACATATTTGATGTTCTTCCGGAAAATGGTCAAGCCCATTTCACCACAATTTCTCCAACATCAAGGAACGGGGCCGCAATAACTTCCTCAAGTAGGCGCATAGATTTGGGATCGGGCAAAGGTAGCCTGAAGCTGTGATGCAAAGTTGGGGAAGTTATTGCGTTCCTAAGGTAAAAAAATAATGTTTTTTATAGATAAGCCATACGTCTCTGATTTTTTCAAAATGACTGTCAGAGATAATGCCATCCCTGTGGTCGGTACAGATATAGCAAAAAAGTTAGGTCTTTATAGTGGGACAAAAGTAATTAGTGAAGATAGAGCTATTGAAATAGCTCGAGAGTCAGATAATCTTATAGTCTATACTACATCTGAAAATTCAATAGGTTGGATAACGAAACATTTAGCTTTCATCAATCTTCCTGAAAAAATAGCGCTATTTAAAGACAAGTTGAAATTTCGAGAACTGATAAAATCTATCTTTCCAAACTTCTACTTCAAAAAGGTTCGTGTGGAAGATTTAAAAAAGGTTCTGTTTAATGAAATGCCACTACCATTTATCATTAAACCAACGGTTGGCTTTATGAGCATGGGAGTTTATAAGGTTTCAAATTTAGAGGAGTGGACTAATACAATTGATTCAATAATTGCAGAAATAGATCAAATTAAGGATTTATACCCCACTGAGGTGTTGGACACCAGTTCATTTATTATTGAACAATGTATTAATGGAGAGGAATTTGCTGTTGATGCATATTATAATTCGATTGGCAAACCAGTGATTCTAAGCATCCTTAAACATACTTTTTCTTCAGAGACCGATGTTAGTGACAGAGTTTACATTTCATCCAAAAAGATTATAGAAAGTAATCTTGAAGAATTTACTGCTTTTGTAGGAAAAATCGGCAATTTGGCCGGAGTAAAAAACTTTCCAGTACATATTGAGCTTAGACGAGACAAAGATGGTGCTTTATTGCCTATCGAAGTAAATCCGATGCGGTTTGGTGGTTGGTGTACTACCGCAGATATATCTTTTTGGGCATATGGATTTAACCCTTACTTATATTATTACTCACAAAAAAAACCAAATTGGCCTGAGGTTCTCAAAGGAAAAGAAGGAAAACTCTTTAGTATTATCGTGTTGGACAATTCGACCGGCATAGACGTAGATGAGATTACATCATTTAATTATGAAAAGTTACTTTCAAATTTTGAAAAGCCAATAGAGCTAAGAAAAATTGATTATAAAAAGTATCCTGTCTTTGGTTTCTTGTTCGCGGAAACCAGAGAAAACAATTTTGTTGAGCTTAAAAACATACTGGATTCAGACCTGAATGAATTTATATCAACAAAATAAAATAGCAATGGATGAACAGGGACTACGATTAGATATGAGAAACTCTGTTCTCTAATTTTTCATAAAAGAGTTTGAATCCATTTTTTGAACATAACATCCTGGATTTGATAGTTTTTATTTTTGTAAACAAAATCATTCTTTATTAGCACGTCTAACGCCCTGGTAATTTGAGAACCGCTTTTTAAATCAACTGATTGAATAGCATTGGCGTAAAAAATTTCTTTACCATCTGTGGACACTATCAATTTAAGTGTCTTTTTCTGATTGGCTGTCAGCGATTCCCACAGGTTTAAGAATTCGTGATAATGTCTTTGAAGGATTTTATGTTCTATTTTATTTAAGGTTTCCGGTGAAATTTCCGGTTCATTCCATAAAAAATAAAGAAACTGTTGTACATACATGGGATGATTTTCACATCTGAAAATTACATCTTTAATTATCTCAGGCTCAAATTCGATATTCTTTTTAGAAAACAGCTTTTTTGCCCACGAAAAATAATAACCGGTTTCAATTTTATTGATAGGATAATATGCTGCCAATTTATAAAAAGCTCGATTTTTGTTATTAAAAATATCATTCAGGATGTGGCGCTGACTTCCACAGAAGATGTAGCATATATTCTGATGCAACTGGATATTCTTTCGTAATCTTTTTTCAAATCCTCTTTGTCCATAATTCGCAATTTCTTGAAATTCATCAAAAACCACAACTAATTTTTGTTTTTGGGATAATCTGTCGAGCAGCCCCATAATATTATCCAGCATTATCTCGTTATATCCGGAGTCAAAAGAGACGGATATTCCGGAAGGCGCACCAGATATCGGGTCAATAGACCACCCTAATTTAATATTTCTAACAGTATTTTTTAACAGGCTTACCAGCCTTTCGACTTTAGATTCTATCTGGCTTAAACTTGAAAGTATGGCTGCAACGAATTCTTTTTCGGAGAGAGTGCCATATAAATCAACATGTATTGTATTAATTTTAGGGCGTTTACGTTTAGCCTTTTTAAAAACTTCGAAAATCAAGGATGTCTTTCCATAACGTCTATGAGAGTATAAGAGAATGTTTTGAGAATTTATTATAAAACTCAACAAATCATCTTTTTCTTTTTGCCGGTTGCAGAAAGAGTCGCCCTCAACAATACTTGTATAACTAAAAGGATTTTCCATAATTCACCCCATGAGAGTAACTTAGTTAACAACAGATAAACGATTTTTTGATAATAAGTTAGTAACTAATTGTGAATAATATATTCACTCGATGTGTACTGTCAATATCTTTTTACTTTTGAAAACAACCTGTCGCAAGAACAGCGCCCCCCTTCTTGCTTTTTTTCGGATTTAAAGATATGTTATTTATTAGAATCTTTAGAATCTGTAAACACAATTAATTAAACACGTTAGAACCTAACCGCACGAAATATATATTTTACGAATTCAAGAGTAGAGCATTAAAAAGGAGCCTTGTACATTGCTTCGCAAATTAACCAAAGGAATAAACTTGTAGTTTATTGGGAGGTAACAATTTAGTCTGTTGAAAAAAAATCTGACAGGATAACCCTCCAGAGGCGGGCAGGCAAGGATAAACTTGCAATCTGATCTTTTATACAAGCTTTAGAGGGAGGAATCAAAATGAATACACTTGAAATAGAGAAAATGAGTACGATAGATCGTCTTCAGGCTATGGAGGCTCTTTGGGATTCGTTTATGGGAGAAAAACCCGAAATTGATTCCCCTGAATGGCATCAGGATATCCTCGAAGAGAGGAAAAGAAAGATCAAAAACGGTAAAGCAGAATTTATTTCTCTTGAAGAGTTAAGAGCGAGTCGTAAATCATGAGAATTAAAGATGTCGTTACATTGAAAGAGGTTGTTAATGACCTGAACGACGGAAAGGCTTTTTATGATCAAAGAGAAACTGGCG
>Ga0255426_10044_pt1 | contig 25150 bp, 18 predicted proteins | sample ANMaggSeSYBR02J9_FD_182666 | JGI IMG/M metagenome (GOLD analysis project Ga0255426, IMG submission 182666) | Sediment cell enrichment communities from methane seep in Santa Monica Basin, California, United Staets - ANME aggregate JGI... | ecosystem: Environmental > Aquatic > Marine > Cold seeps >...
TATGTTTTAAGTAAATACAATAAAATCGTTAGAAAAATATATATATAATGTAATCCAATATATAATTAATTCCATGAAACAGTATTCTATCCGGATACAGTTCAAGGATGAAAAATGAGATTTAAAATCTTGGAATTTGAAAAAATTCACAATGTAGTAAGAATCCACTAACGGGCTAAAAAAAAAGGTGAAAAAAACGATGAATAAAAAAACGATTGGAAAATTTGTAATAGCAAGTCTAATAATAATGTCTATATTTGTAGGCACAGCCGCCGCAAATGGTGTGGCTGAGATCCAGGCGAGCAGCTCATATGGCACTTTCGATCAGCAACATAATTTTAATACGACTGATAATCTTTATGCATGGGGGGACTTCGGAGATTATTCGTATACTTTTGGAAATCCGCCGTGTCCGGATGGTTGTGGTGGGCGGATCTATGTCGTGGAGCACCGTGACATATGGATTAACGGAACTGAACTGGAAGATGTAAGCAGCGATGGGTTTGAAACTCTCACTTGGGATAATGATTACTATCATATGGCATGGCCGACGCCGCTCACACCGGGCACATACGATGTCATCCTTGACTCGGACGTAAGCGGATACCCCGGCGTTTGGACCAACATCAGTAATCCATATCCTGGAGTACCTTATATAACCGATCCTATATGGACCATTTATGTAACAGGGGAAGAACCAACCGAACAACCAACCGAACAACCAACCGAACAACCAACTGAAAAACCAACAGAGATTCCGGAATTCAGCACGATAGCTATTCCGGGGATTTTAATACTTGGATTAGTATTATTCTTTAGCTATCGCGGAAGAAAAGAGTAAACTGTTTACTACAGAGTACACAAAGAGCACAGAGTACACTTTAGAAGGAAAACTCTGTGATCTTTGTGACTATCATTTTTGCTATTTAATTGTATCCATTTCAAAAAGTATGGTATTTTAACAGGATTTACTGGTTGTTAATTGCTATTCAAGCTCTTTGGCATCCGCACCACCACCATGTCCTGATGTCCCGGTCAATAATGTTGCTTGCAACTGCTGTTACGTTCCAGTAACCAGCGACGATATTTGGGTTTGCGTATAAAGCAGTACTAACAGAATCGTTAGTTTGCATTAGAATTCCATTAATATACCATGTAACATTCACAGTTTTGTCGATGGTGATGCTAAATGTCCGTGCTGTGCCTACAGTATCCGCAGCAGCTGATGAAGCCGGAACGGATGATAATATACACGGAGCAGTAAAGCCGGACGTGATCAGCGGATGGTAGTCGCCGCCGTTTGTTATGTTTGAATTGTACGGGAGTATGGTATCGCCCAGACCATCATCGTTCGTATCGTTGCCTGCATAATCAGACCAGTAGTTGCCACCAAGCCATGACCCGCCGATGATGTTTGTTCCGGGTGTGGGTGTGGTGTTCCAGATATTGTTTCCGTTGTCCCATGCGTTGTAGGTGTTGTTGAAGTAGTTATTGTAGATCGTGTTGTATGAGACATTGGTGTTATTGCTCAGGATCAGTTGGATTCCATGTAGTTGATTGTCAGAAACCGTACTTGCTGTGATCGTGTTGTTTATGGAATTATAGAGAATGATGCCGTCGAACGTGTTATTGATCACTGTGTTGCCTGTTAAGGTGTTGTTATCTGAATATTCAAGGTCGATGCCGTCTTTTTCGTTGGAGTTTGCTGTGTTGATTGTGAGATTGTTATAACAGCACATATTCTCTAAGTGGATACCATCGTGGGTGTTGTTACTGGCTATGTTGGTTCCAATATTGTTATGGTTACATGAATTATGAAGAACAATCCCGCGCCAGCTGTTAAATTTCACAACATTTTCACTCAGGTTGTTGTAGATGCAGGAATCGATCAGGTATATGCCATATTTGTTGTTGTTTGCAGTGTTCTCTGTGAGCGTATTGTGCTGTGAATAGAGTTCAAGATGAATACCATTTTCGGTATTGTTAGATGCATCGTTGCACGTGAGGTTGTTGTAGCTACTGGAATTATAGATGAAAATACTGTGGTGTCCGTTGTAGTTCACGGTATTGTTCGTGATGTTGTTGTAGTTGCAGTTGAGCTCTAGACCGATGCCTTTTTGTGAATTATTGTTTGCAGTATTGTTAATAATCTCGCTATTGTTGCAACCTGTGTATAGGTAAATACCGTTGGTGTTGTTGTTAACAATATTACCGGTGATTTCGTTGTTATTCGCAGAATTGTAAGGACGGATACCGTCTTGTGAGTTATAGGATGCGTTGTTATAAGTGATGAGATTGTGGTCGCCACCATCTATGTTGATCCCGAAAAAGTTGTTATGTACAAGATTGTAAGAGACATTACAGTAGCTTCCTTGAATAATAATACCTGCAGACCACCATATGGATTTAGTTGCGTTTTCTATTGTGAATCCGGAAATGTTTACGTAATCATTACAGATTGCAAAAGCATAATCGCCAGTAGCGTTGACGATGCAATTTGTTGTGCCGTTCTCGGAACGGAATGTCAAACTGTCTGTAGATATCCAGAGACTCGTGTGGTAAGTGCCGTCCTTCACACAGATCGTTTCGCCTGAGGTTGCGTTATTATGTGCCGCCAAAAAAGGATTTGCCGACGAATTGAAATTATCACCGCCTCGCCACCAACCAGCTCCATTCACGCAGATGTCGCCACAGGTGCAGGTGAGCAGTGCTTCCGGCGCCTGTACCTCGTCGCTGACACAGCCCACGGAAAGTGTACCTGTACCTGTGCCTGTACCTGATGTATTCCACGCCCATACCGTGATGTTCGCCCAGCCGCCTGAACCTACGCTCACATTCATGTATGTAAGGGCAGAGTCATTAGTCCATGTTGCGTTCATGCTGACGTTGTAGGAATCTGTGACGTTACCGCTCCCTGCACTCCATGTGTGGTTCACCCAGAAGTTGCCTGTGGTGTTTGCGAGATTTGTGGGATCCGGTGGAATACGCAGGGTATCGGCAATGGTTGCGGTCGGTGCGTTCGGAGCGTACTTGCTGCGAATATACATCCGCCAGACCTCATCACCGGATAGCGTCCGGTTATAGACTTTTACTTCATCGACCCAACCATCAAACTCAGCGGTTCCGTCTCTGCGTCCTCCGACTGTGAAGTTCGTGCAACCTCCGTATGGGTAGCCTGATGCAGCCGGTGTTTGTGTTCCATTGATCAACCCATTCAGATATACTCGTTTAGTATGTGTCGAAACGTCCCAGGTTGCAGCAATGAAATACCAGATGTCCTTAGAAAACCCATCCGTATGAAGGTCTGTCCATTTGCCTGATGCAGTTGTGAAACTAAAAGTATTATTTTCTGTTGTGTAGATTGGGAGTGTAACGTGTTTATCTGAGTCATAACTGTCTGTGATAGCGGTCCATCCCCGCCCCGTAACATCCGGCTTCGCCCAACAACAAACCGTGAACGAACCGCTCTTTGGAATATCGCTGCCATCTCCACAATCGACCCGATCATCTGTGCCGTCAAACTCGATGCAAGATCCATTAAAGACCGTATCTGTTCTGCTATCCCAATGACCACCATCATAACTCATCCAGTCATCGGTAGTCATACCGCCTCTGAGCTCTCCATCGTGGTTTCCTGTTGCATCATAGGCGATCAGACCAGAACCCTCATCCATATGAAGGTCGATAATCAGCCCTGTTGTATTGTATGACTTTGTGAATGTGGCATTGTGATCAGAGGTTGATGACACCGTGTCATTCCCGTAGTAAATCCGGTATGTATCATTGCACCAGCTATTAGCTGGAATATGGGTCGCATTGAACCACAATTTTGTGCAGTTCCCACCGATCACAGTCTCACACCAATGTGGTATGGTTGTATTTACAGTCACGTTCACCACTCGCAAGGATGTTTCATTGATACCGTACCCCAGTGAAACATCAAGTTGATAATAATTGAGTTCACTGCCGCCAGTGTTGTTTATTAATACTGCCCGATGAGAATCCCAATTTGTCCAGTCTATAGACGGTGCTTGCGTATTCTGCGTAACGTTGCCTGTTGAGAGCGTTCCGGTACCAGAGGTGTTATATGCATAGACCGTTATGTTCTGCCATGCGTGGGATGTGTAAGTATCATTCCAGAAGGTGTCTGTGGTTGTGTTGTGCCATACGCTGTTTATGCTGACGTTATAGGAATCCGTGACATTTCCTGATCCTGCGCTCCATGTGTGGTTCACCCATAAGTTGCCTGTGCTGTTCGCAAGACTTGTGGGATCAGGTGGAATATAATTATTGCTTGTTGAGATTGTAACTGTATCAGTAACATTTAATTCCTCATAACCCAGAGCGGAACCGTTGCCAGTCACGTTCCAGTTGAATGTTCCTGAAGATGGGAATGATCGGTTATATTCATACAACAAAGAACTGGAGTTAAAGGTCATGCCGAAGGATCCATTGGGCGTTACATTGAAGCTTATATTGCAGTAAACTCCAGTTTCGTTTATGGATTGCCCTGAGGTCTTGTTCGTGTAGTTGGCATAGAACTTGATTTGATTTTGGGGGTATTTCATTTGACTTCCACCCTCGGGATCAGTATCATCCCAGATGGTGAGGTTGGCGTTGGCTCCTGCTGAATAGTTGGTGAAGTGTGTGACATTGAAGGAGAGGCTACCGCCTGAATAGTAATTAAGCTGGCAGTCCCGGCAGGGAGAGCCATCTTCAAATATGGCCGGGATCTCGCTCCAGGGAAGGTTGTATAGGGTGAGGTTGGCAGAGGAGTTGAAGGTGCTGTTCAAGCCAGAGGCATTCACATTAACAAAGGCGAAGCCGAAATCCACGTTTGTATCGAAGTTGGCTCCGGACGCATTGACATTGCTGTACCAGGTTATTCTGGCGGTGTTGGTTTGGAGTGTGGCACTGGAGACATTGGTTATGTCGGGGAGGCTGTTGAAGTTGGTGGTTTCGGAACCACTGTACTCTGTGTAGATGGCTTCTTCGGTACTCAACCAGGTTGATTGTTCTGCTATTATCCTGGAAATGTTTTTAGAACCTGCTCTGATAAAATGCACGTTATCTCCGGAATACCACGATTTCCCACTATTCTCATAGTTGTCCTTTGTTTCATTATAAAGGTCCTTAATCAACCGGGTACCCAAGTTGCTTGCAACAGTATCAATATTATCGAGATAATTCGATACATCCAGGCCACTGGGTGAATAAGTAGGGTAAAGTAGGGTTATGTTTTCATAAGAAATACTTTGATCATGAATGTCATTAACAACTGAAGTTAAATGTATTTCATAGTTAGCATCACTAACCCTACCGTTTTTGTCATTCAGCCCAAGCATCACATAAGCATGAGTTGGTCCAAACAAATCAGCATTGCTACCATTTTCATCCAGTGAAGTAAATCTATCAGCATAGCCGTTATTGTTGGCTATGAACTTGTCATGAGTTCCTTTGGCAGTTATACCGCTTTGTGCTTCGTTGTTGCCAAAGACGTAGGTTCCATAGATACTCTTGACATAATCAGAGTAGAAGATGTGGATGCCGTTGGAGTAATCACGATATGATTCAAAGGCATCGTTGTCCCAACATGGAAGTTCAAGTGAATTCTCACTGGTAACTGCATTGCAATCGCCTGTGACATCATCAAGACTAAGCACATTGCAAGTAGTATCATCTGCAAAAGAGATGGTGATGCTGTCGCCTATAAACTGGATGATGTAGGGCACTATCCAGAAGGGGTCTATGCTCTTTGTCTGACCTGCTCCTGAGAGTGGGACCAGGCTTGTATTGAGAATAGTAATATCCAGAGTATGGTTACCATAGAAAAGACTGGAAAACTGTGCACTAAAGAAGGTATCAGTGGTATTGGTGTCATTGACGATCGTTTCACCCGCTTCTCCTTGATCAACAATAAAACGAACTCCGCCAACGCCATCAGTCGAAGACAGGGTAGCAGAAGCATTTAGAGTTCTGGATTTTTGGAGATATGGATAACTCTGTTTGTAGATTGCGCCTCGTTCATCCTGAATCTGTAGTTGATTAGCTGGAGTATAACTGGAAATTACTGTTCCTCCGAGACTCACACCTGGTTCAGACGAGGCGTATTTACGGACGAAAACCCAATCAATCTCTATAGTTCCTGGCAAGAAAGAATAAAAAGCTAATTTAAAATTAGTATTATCCCATGGACTATCCTCATTTACTTTTTCCCCACAACTTCTTGCACCGAAATGAAGATAATCATTTGTTCTATACTCAGCGTATGGATAACAAGTTACATCAACTCTATCACCAGACCCCTCATAGATATGTGTTGGTGTACCTGCTACTAATTTCCAGACATCATAATCAACGCCATTATAAGGTAGATTCTCATATAAATTATCTTGAGAACCGTAGTATAGCATCTGAATCAGGTTCGCACTACCGCAACGAGTAACTGCTTTAGCTTCAAACCTCTGACCTTGAGAAAGCTGATTTATCTTGGTACATGCTCCTGCCCTATTACTGCCTGTCGATACAATTCTCAACTTACCATCTATTGCTGATATGGTAGAATGATTAGAACCGGTTGAATAAAACAATACTCCCTCCCAGTCATCAATGTTATTAAAATCATCAAAGAACTCAAAAGTATTTGTGCCGTTACTTGCTAAACTCGCATTCGAGTTGCCGTAGTACATATAGATTGTGGTGTCCGTGTTGTTTGCTACAAAAGTGACATTTACCCAGATTATAGAAGTGTTTGCTGTTGAGTTCCATGATTCTATCCAGAACGGGATTCCTGTCTCTGTTTGGCTTGATAAGTTGTAATAAGTAAATCGTGTGTCATTCCCGTTGTTAGACCAGTTCCAGTTAGAATCAACATTTGAGGAGTTCATCTCTATCTTTACCTGATAGTAACTCAGGTTTTCCCCGGTGTTTGAGATTGAGTAGTTTTGTCTGTAACTCCAATTCGATAAATCAGTAGCCCAGTTGCCGCTAACAGTAGGATAGCTCTGTATATTTAATATAGTAATATCAGCCTCTACCTCAAAACTCTGGTTGGAAAGCTGCGGTACATTCCAGGTTACGAGATCAAGAATGCCATTATCATTAGTATCAAAGAAAGATACATTAAATTCCTCAGAACCTGTCTCATTTAACACATACGTTGCTTTATCAAGCGAAAGGGATGCATTATCCAGTGTGTAAATATTCAATGACGGGGTCTCCAAGGTTTCAGATTCATTTGAATTAACAGAAGTGTTATTCAGATCCTTTGCTAAAACGCCGTGAGAGGAGATAAGAAGAGTGAAACTAAGTAATATTATAAACAAGAGAATAGTTGTACTGTCAGTTTTAAGATTGATGCTCATATTTATGCCCCACTTTCTAACTATAATATATTTCAATAATATGTAATAACTTTTTGGTGATATCCGCACTTATGCAATTCACAAATAATAATTTACCCATTGCTGAACGAAACATCCTTTCAGGCATGTTTGTTACAGGTCTGCCACTATTAAGTGAATATAAGTCACTACATTCTTCATTTACGAAGGAAAAATCAATTACCTGATTTATTCATTTCGCTAATATCTGTGTTCATTTGTGTTTATTTGTGGTTAATTATAGGAGACTGTCGGAAAAGCGACAAAAAAGAACCATATCAAACCTCAAATGAGACCAGTGACTTTATTGCAGATGGTTTGGAACTATGGTGGGAGGAAAATAAATAATGTAACAGTCACATCTCAACGAAACATTTATATATATTTAATTACACTAATAATATAAAATTAATGGAATAGAATTAAATTCAAACTGATTCAATATCAATTCTTGCATTTTTAAAATAAAGCAGCAAATGTTGATAGAGAATTACTATGAAACTTAAAATATTCCACAACGTGATCATTATCCACGAACAAGTTAACAAAATAATTGAAGGTAAAAAAAATGAAAAAAAAAACGATTGAGACTTTTGTAATAGCAAGTCTAATAATAATGTCAATATTTGTGGGCACAGCCGCCGCAGATGGTGGGGCTGATATATATGCGAGCCGCCACTACGGGCTATATGAAATGCAGCATTATTTTACAACAACTGATGATCTTTATGCATGGGGGGATTTCGGAGATTATTCGTATACTTTTGGAAATCCGCCGTATCCGGATGGTTGTGGTGGGCGGGTCTATGTCGTGGAGCACCGTGACATATGGATTAACGGAACTGAACTGGTAGATGTAAGCAGTGATGGGTTTGAAACTGTCACTTGGGATAATGATTTTTTTCATATGGCATGGCCGACGCCGCTCACACCGGGCACATACGATGTCATTCTTGACGTAAACGCAAGCGGATACCCTGGCGTTTTCACCGATATTCTTAATCCCTATCCCGGACTAATGTATATAACCGACCCCATATGGACTATTTATGTAACAGGAGATGAACCTCAGAAAGAACCAGATGAACCAGAGCATGTATATGTAGACATCAAGCCCAGTTCATGTCCAAATCCAATAAATATAAAGAAACAGGGACTTCAATCAATTGCCATTGTAGGCACAGAGGATTTCGATATCACAACCGTTAACACCAGTACAATTCTGATAACGCGGGAAGAGTATGAAGAAGTTGGAGTTGCGCCCATCCGCTGGAGCATCGAGGACGTTGCAACGCCATATATACCAGAAGATGAATATGATTGTGGCTGCCATGAGCTCGGAGGCGATGGATACATTGACCTGACATTCAAGTTTAAAACACAGGAACTGGTTGAAACACTAAACCTGACAAAAGTTATGGGAGATACAATTCCACTGACATTAACTGGAAATTTCAATAACGGTACTCTATTTGAAGGTAAAGACTACATATGGGTCCTGGGAGAAAAAGATAAATAAATCCCAAATGACTATTTGATACACGGTGGGTGTTTCCTCATCCACCATCTTTTTTAACTCAAAGGTAAGCTGTCTGTTTTTTATTATTGAGATGAATAATAATTGAATATTTATGGCTTATCTTATGGGTATGTATTTAGTAAATATAATAAAATTGAAGGATATATATATATATATATTATAAATTATATAATTGGCCTTATAAAAATATACTTTATCCTGGTACAACGCAAGGATAAAAAACGAGTCTTGAATTCATAAAATTTTAACAGAATTCAGTAACGTGGTCAGAATCCACTAATAAGCCAAAAAAAGGTGATATAAAACGATGATTAAAAAACGATTGGAAAATTTGGGTCATGTCCCCGATTTATTGAACCGGTACTCTGAATGTTAATAATTCTTTTAATGTCTAAATATGGTTTGTAAGTTTCTGAGCCATAGCTGGAGTCCTTTGCAACCATTTTTTGTTCCCACAATTAACCATTAATCGAAGTGATTTATGCGGCTTAACAAAATATTTCATCGGTATCTCTAAAAACCAACGTGTTGAGTCACTTCAACAACACGTCCCTTCGCAATTTTTTTACATACCTGAGCATATTTCAAATCTTTAGGTGGCACGACCCGGGATTGTTAACGGTGACATATCTTTGGAAAGGGAGGGGATGAAACAACAAGGATGCCTTGGAATTTATTCCAAGTGTGGTGTGGTGTGGTTGGGGCGCCCTTAACTACCCGGGACACCGTCCAATATCATCAAGTGTATAAAGTAAAAAATTATTCTGTTTAGCAAACTCTTCTGCCATTTGCATTCACTAAAAAGGATCTCCTTTGTCCACATATTTGAAGTTCTGGAACTCATCAAAGAACACTACTGTATTCTTGCTCGGATTAAACTGGTATTATATACAATAAAAACCATCAAGTTAATAATCCAGGAGTATTCAAACCATGAACGTCAGCCGTGAACAAATATTAATAGAAGCTCTCCCTTACATCCGTGAGTTCCATAATTCAATTATGGTTATTAAAGTGGGTGGTCATGCAATGGTAGACCAAAAAATAATGGAAGATATAGTCCAGGACGTAGTACTTCTGCGATATGTAGGCATCCATCCTATCATTGTCCATGGAGGTGGTCCCGAGATCACCCAGAAAATGGAAATGATGGGAAAAAAGAGTGAATTTGCAGCAGGACTACGCATTACCGATGATGATACACTTGAGATCGCACGTATGGTATTGGTAGGCAACATCAATACCAGGATCGTATCACTGGTCGGTATATTCGGTGGTAAAGGTCTGGGACTTTCAGGTAAGGATGGCAGGCTAATAGTAGCAAAAAAGAAAGCCATCCAGCGTATTACATACGAAGGCAAGGAACATGAAGTTGATCTTGGCTGGGTAGGAGATGTGGAAGTGATCAATCCTGATATCCTGCGAATTGCTGCTGATAACGATTATATCCCTGTCATAGCCCCTATCGCAGTAGATGAGCAGGGCAATAGTCTGAATATTAATGCAGATACGGTAGCAGGAGATATTGCTGTTGCTCTTAACGCAAAAAAGCTCATACTTATGACCGATGTACCTGGTGTGTTGCGTGACATAAAGGGAACAAACACACGCATCTCCCGTATACAGGTGATCCAGGTTGAAGATATGATCAATGAAGGTATCATATCAGGTGGTATGACGCCTAAAATACGCTCCGCATCCAGTGCTGTTGCGCGGGGTGTTAAAAAAGTGCACATCATTGACGGCAGCAAATCGCATAGTTTACTGCTTGAACTGTTTACTGACACAGGTATCGGAACGATGATTTACGATCATTAATATGATGATCAGGATCACAGCAAGAGTTAAGACAATCCCAAACCCCGGGGTTTCTTCCGGTGTTGATGTCTGGTTCGAAGCAGTAGCTTTTGGATAGTGTTTAACCACAAGTACTGACACAACAGGACATAAAATACTATCCATACCTCTATCGAATTCCAATACATTATCCTGATCAAGGTTCTGGCTTATGTTCCATTGTTTAAGATCAAAGCATCCCCCTCTCCATTTATTACCATGCTCATCAGTTCCGGCACCGTCAGATGCATCTGTTGCGATCAGTTCTGAATTGAACCATAACGTATCATGAACTTCACTCTCACTCTCTTCACTACCCCATATATATACTGTGGTAAGCTCTGCACCCATTACTCCCATCAGATCAACAGAATCAAAGGAAGTGTTAGTAGTGTTATGATATGCAGTAAATGGCGAGTGGTTACCATGCAGGAGTGGATTTCCTTCATTGACCTGGTATTCTATTAATTCGGGAGATTCACCTCCTTCATATGCTATAAGAAGCAGGATTCCCCAGGATTTGGTATTAAAACCAACCCTGGTACCAAGATCAGCTGTTGCAGTATTGGTACCGTTTACTATCCACTGCGCCACATTGTCATAATATACCCAGTACATACCCTTCTCTTTCTGGTAGTTTGAATATACCCTGGTGTTGTTTATAAGATCTGTACAATTACCAGGATAATGGCCGTTAAAAGTCATATTGATAGAAGAAGTATCTTTTGCACTCACATACAGCCGTGCCCACTGCGGCGTCCCATCAGGTACAGTAAAGTTCTGGGTATAGGTAGTTGTATAGACTTTTCCGTGTCCTCCGCCTATATATAATCCGCCGTTTACTGTTCCCTTATCGATAGTATGCAAGGGTACACCATCCTGATCCCAGTCTGCTTTTACTATGGTGCCTGATATAAGGATGATAAGGATGATCAAGAGATACAGTACGACTTTCTTAAACTGATCAGTATGTAGTACTCCATCTAAACTATAATCTACCGATGTAATATGATCACAGGATAAAAACATTACCAATATCAAAGCTATCATTCTATAAATAACATAATAAATACACTTGTTTCAAAATTGATTATTGGAAAGATTAAAATAGGTCATAGTTACTATTTTATATCACTCGATGAAGCAATAAGAGAATCCCTAAAAACGTGCTGAGTAACCTGATAAATGCTCGCCTGTTAGAATTACGGATGAGACCAGGTTGCCTCTGGCGCTCGTTGCAAGTACCTTCGCATTCCTGAGCACTGGCATGGATGGTGCGCCTGTTAGCATCCGATGTACATTGTCATCATAAGCCTTGATCTCAAAAGAGATCGATGTGGATATGTCGATCACCCGCCTCAGCGTCTTCGGTGTACAGAAACCATTGGTCGCAATCCCGACACCTATATCCGCGTACTTCTCTTGTACCTCCTGCACCACCTCCTCAATATATGGAAGATGGATCGTTGGCTCTCCTCCCGTAAAACTGATCTTGTCCGTGTCTGGTGTCATTCTGGTTATTGCTTCATCCGCAAGCACCGCTGGCTCTACATAATCACGATAGAACCATTGTGCATCAGGATACTGCGATATCCGGTATGCGTTACAGTACATGCATCTAAAATTACAGCCGAGCATGGTAACCGAGTAGCTGGCAAGTGTCTCTGATAGCATCGTGTATGCGATCTGCGGCATCTGGGCCCTGCACACGCCGCGCTCACCTTCGAGCCGATTTACCCCGCACTGCCATTCGCAGAGGCTACATTGGGCAAGTTTGGATAGGTGTTTCATCATGAATCAATGGATTCTCTGCCCCAGACATTATAGTCATTCCGAAACGGAGCTGTGGTTCGCTATCGCTTAATTATTGCACCAGCTAATGTTTCGCTGCGTTGCACTGGTTACACTGCAGTCTTAAGGTAATCGAGCAGGTGCTCGAGATCGGGATTGCACGGGTCACCTGAATACCTTAAGAGGTGTCACAAGCCCGATGGATGAAAGTACATCATTTGAAATCTCAAAGTATCAATTATTGTGGATTTAGAGGATGCTACAGATTGGGAACGTCCCTGGATGCGGATATTTTTGGGATAAATTTATTTTTCAGCAAGTTTCTGCATGATCTGGGTGAGCTGTCTGTTTTGTTCTTCCATGCGTTTGTTGTGTTCCCGCTGGTCAGTTCTGAAATCATCAAAATTTGAATTTAGCGTATCAATCCCTGTTTTAATCTCTGGCAATGTGCTTACACTTTCTTCGATCTGTGGAAGTGTTTTTAGTAGCTCAACGCCGGTATCAAGTTTTCTGCCAATATCAGACAGTTCATCGGTTGCAAGTTTTAAAAATTTATTGGGAACATTCAGATCAAAATCATCCGGGATTGGTATTTCAGTTTTTATAAACTGTTCGATGCTGATGCCTTGCGGCAGTCGTGTCTGCACGGCTTCAAAAAAATTGTTTAATAATTCGACCTGACCTGCGCATAGCATTTTCACACTGCCGTTTTGATCATTGAATACATATCCTGTCACATGATATGAATTTGCCGTATTTTCAATAAATTTGCGAAATCCAATATCCTGCACATTACCGGTTAGCGAGACGTTGTAATATTTTCTATACATCTAAATCTTACTTAGGAAACATAATATAAGAAACTATGGGTAGGCTAGTATGAACCAATGCTGTTCATCGTGGATGACACCCTGAAAAGGTTTGATGACAGGCGGGCAACGGCTGCCTTGCAGAGATATCCACAAAGACACAGGTCATCTTCTTTTACTAAAGGGACATGTGTCCCTATACTTCAGCAATTTCGTCACTATTAGCTAAAACGGGCGAGAGAACCGCGCCATCTCATCCGAGATTAAAAATTGTAGTATAAGGCATGTGCCTCTTTAGAAAATAAGAGATTATATGTTCTATTACTATTAAATTAATCATACATTGTTATCTAAAGACAACACAATACTACTGCATAATATTGGAGACATTTTGATCGCGATCGGATTAGTCCTGCTATTCGTGATCACGGTTCCAGTATTCTTTAATGAATATTCTATGATACCGGCTCTGCTTATTCCTGCACTGACGTCTATTTTTATAGGGTGGTTTTTTAAGAAGCTATTCAAGACCGACAGGGTACTTGAGACCAGACATGCCATGATCATCGCAGCAGTGGGCTGGCTTATTGCACCGCTATTATATGCGATCCCCTTTATGATCGGTACACATATGTCCTTTATTGATGCATACTTTGAAAGCATGTCGGGGTGGACCGGGACAGGACTTACCATGATCGCACACCCATCCGAACTAACACATACTATGCAGTTCTTGAGGAGTATCATGCAGTGGCTTGGCGGGGTCGGCGTGATCGTGCTGATGATATCTATCATTGCAAGACCAGGTACCTGTATGTATAACCTATATGCTGCTGAAGGTAGGGAAGAAAAGGTCCACCCCAGGATCATACAGACCGTCCGCAGTATCTGGTGGGTATATCTGTTATTGACCATAGTGAGTATTGGGCTGTTATTGGCAGTCAGAATTTCGCTCTGGGATGCTATTAACATTGCAATGACCGCTATTAGTACTGGTGGATTCTCTATTACTGATCAGGGCATTACACAATATCATAGCACAATGATCGAGATCGTACTCATCCCTATCATGTTAATGGGGGCAATTCCATTTTTAATTCATTACCGGGTGATCAGGCGAAAAATGTCATCATATCTACAAGATATTCAGTGTAGGGCATTGTTTGCTCTGGTTGTGATCGGTTCGATCATACTTGTTGCTGAGAACACTATAAGCATGAACAATGAAAGTATGCTTATCAATATCGGTGAATCTGTTTTCCAGTTAGTCTCAGCAATCACATGTACAGGATTCCAGACTGTTGATATACATCAGTGGACAGCAACCGCCAAGATCATTTTGATCATCGTAATGATCATCGGAGGTGCTGCCGGTTCAACTTCAGGTGGTATTAAGACCTTCAGAGCTATTATGCTGGCCAAAGGGGTCGGATGGTGGCTTAAAAAGATCGCACTTCCAAAAGAGGCGGTTATTTCCTTCAGTATCGGACATAAAAATCTCACAGAAGCTCATAAGAACGAAGAACTTGAAGAAGTTTCACTGCTTCTGAACCTGTGGATCGTATTCCTTCTATTGGGAGTGATCGTGCTTCTACATGTTGTACCTGCACATTTTGATCTGGGAGATGTTATCTTTGAGGTAACATCTGCACAGAGCAATACAGGGCTTTCAACAGGCATCACAACTGAAGATCTCGCAGTTGCAGGTAAAGTTATGTTGATATTTAATATGTGGATCGGTCGACTGGAGATTATTCCTATTGTCTTTTTATTACGGACGTTATTAAGACGGGATATTGGATGATTTTATTGTGTGATTTACACAGATTGATTGTCGCATCTGCATCTGATATATTCAAAAAAACCTGGATTTCTATTTTTAATCTATGTTATTATAGACTGGATAACTACATATCAAATAGTCGCAGATCCAGGATTGGTAGAGATCAATCCCACTGTAAACCATATCATTAATGAATTTGGATGGGCAGGATTTATGGCTGCTAAATTATTAGTATTCGGATTCATATGCGGAGTTAGTATCATGTTCACCACATTGAAAGTCAAGGATAAGGGAAAAGTCTATTCATTTAATTGGGCATGGAAAACTCTGTATACATTTTTAATGATTTTTAGCATAATTGTAATATTGAATAATATCATATTAATAATAGAATAGCATAAAAATCCGGGCGTTAGCTAGGATTTTTTTTCTTTTTCCTCATTGAGATTCTTTTGCCATTCTATAAAATTACAATGAGGGCAGCCAAGGTCCCACGGCCTCTTTCCTTTAGTAATAATCTTAATATGATTTATATTATGTTTTTCACAGACCTTATCTGTAACAATTATCTGCCCGCTTTTTGGTAAGGGTAGCGAGAAATCACAATCAGGATATCCAGTACACCCAATAAACCGCCCACCTCGTTTTGAACGCCTTATAATAAGATCACTACTGCATTTCTCGCATGTACCTATGATCTTATCTTCCCTCATACCAGAACGAAGACCTTCAGTGATCTTTTCATTATTTGAAATAAGATCTTCAAATATCGTATTTAGCATTTCTCTGGATTCAGTTATAACCACATCCTCTAATTTAGTACCTTCAGCGATCATATTCATTTCCAATTCCAGAGTAGAGGTCATTTCAGGTTTGGTAATAGTATCTGCATATTTCTCAAGGGTATCTATGACAGCAAAGGCAGTATTTGTTGGCTGCAAAGGATTGCCATGTACATAAGCCCTGGCATAAAGCTTGGAAATGATCTCATGCCTGGTTGATTTTGTACCCAGCCCCATATCCTCCATGGTCTTGATAAGGCGGCTTTGCCCGAATCTTGCAGGCGGTTGCGTCTCTTTATCCATATTCTGCTTATCTATGACTTTCAGGACCTGTCCTTGCGTTAGGTTTGGCAGGATCATGTCTTCGGGTTTATTGTATGGGTAATACCAGCGCCATCCTTCCTCTATAAGGCTTGCTCCCCTGGCTTTGAATTCTTCTTTTGAGATATCAATAGCAGCCCGTATTACCATCCATTGTGCCGGATCAGCAAATGTAGCAAAGAACCTGCGTACAACCAGTTCGTATATCTTCCATTCATCCGGTTTAAGTGTAGACTGTTTTACATAGGATGCCGGAATAATAGGTGGATGGTCAGTGGTCTCTTTTTTACCCCTGGTAGAAGTTAATTCCGGCTTTTTTAACAGGATTTGAGCATATGGTTTAAAGACTCCTTTACAAAGGCTCTTTATGAGCCCTTCGAGGTCAAGACTGGGTGAATACACTGTATTATCAGTCCTGGGGTATGAAATAAAACCATTCATATAAAGATTCTCAGCTATTCTCATGGCATTAGAAGCAGTGATACCGATCCTGCTGGCTGCCCTGATAAACTCGGTAGTATTAAAAGGAGTGGGAGGCTGGTCTATTTTAGTATCTTTTTTTATCGTAACAACTACAGCCTTATCACCCAACTTATCAAAGATTTTTTCAGCTTCCTCTTTATCCCATATCCTTCCGGCTTTGTGCCGGGCTGTAAATTCAATACCACCCACATCATCTATAAGAGTGACAGTGATCTCCCAGTACGGTTTAGGTATATGCGCCTTTCTTTCACGTTCTCTATCAACCAGTAGTGCCAACGTAGGCGTTTGTACCCTACCAACACTTAAAAATAGATTACCCAGCCGTCCGCCTGTGATGGAAATATGCCTGGTAAGGGCTGCACCCCATATCAGATCTATGATCTGTCTGCACTCACCTGCATCTGCCAGATTGAAATCTACAGGCACAGGGTTGTCAAATGCCTTTATGATCTCAGTTTTGGTTATTGTACTGTAATGGATCCGATCTACTTTCACCTTTGAATTAACATCTTTAATGATCTTCAGTGCTTCCGCACCGATCAGTTCTCCTTCTCTATCGTAATCCGTAGCGATATTAATATGCTCTGCCTTTTTACCAAGCTTTCGCAGGGCAGATACGATCTTCTTCTGGGTAGGGGTTGTGATGATCTGGGCATATATTAACTCCTTACTATCAACACTCTGCCAGTTGTTATATTCTTTAGGGAAATCTACAGAGACAACATGACCACTCAACCCCATAACGATAGTATTTTCCCACTGGTACGTATCAACTCCATTTACTCTCACCTGTTTGGGTTTTTTTGGTGCGAGTATGGACGCGATCCTCTTTGCTGTATTGTGTTTTTCTGTGATTATCAGATGCATTCGACAACCTCATACTATGATAAATGTACTTCAAATATATTATTTAGATAAATAGTTTTGGTATGTTTTGACATTAATTCAGTTATTTTTAGATCTGTATTCGATAGAGCTAAAAAAATAGTGGATGAAAAAGATGAAATATTTATTGAATACATACTAATTGAAAAGGTTTATAAAATTAAAAATAAAATAGTAATTATTTTATTTCTCCGGAGGTTACCACATGAATAATATAACAAATATATCTCCCCTACGGTATATAGAAAAAGAACTACAATTAATTAGCCTGGATTCACTGGTAATGTTCGATCAGAATGGGATTATTATAGATGTGAATGAGGCAACAGTCAAAGCTACAGGTCGAAGCAGGAAAGAGTTGATAGAAACACCATTCGCAGATTATTTCACTGATTTTAAAAGGGCACAAAACGGTGTGAATCTGGTCTTTGAAACAGGAGAGGTCAGGGATTACGAGCTGGTTATGAAAGCAAAGGATGAAACCGAGATCATAGTCTCATATAATGCTTCGGTTTATAAAGACCAGGGTGGAAAGATTGTTGGTGCCTTTGCTGCCGCACGCGATATCACCGAGCGAAAGCGTGCAGATATGAAAATTAACAATCTTCAGCGTTATAATCGAGGTTTGATCGAGACAAGCCTGGACCCACTGGTAACATTCGACCGGAATGGAATTATTATGGACGTGAATGAGGCAACCCTCAAAGCCACAGGTCGAAGCAGAGAAGAGTTGATAGGAACACTATTTGCTGATTATTTCACAGACCCTGAAAATGCACACAAAGGTGTCAACCTGGTCTTTGGACTGGGTGAGGTTCGGAATTATGAACTGGTCATGAAAGCCAGGGATGGAACCGAAATCATTGTTGCTTATAACGCATCGGTCTATAAAGATGAGACCGGACAGATAATCGGAGCTTTTGCTGCTGCTCGTGACATTACCGAGCAAAAAAATGCTGAAATTGCACTAAGTGAAAGTAAAGCAGAACTTGACCTTATCTTCCAGATCGCTGCTGATGCAATGTGTGTAATAGATGCTGATTTTAACATCATTAAGGTGAATAAAACCTTTATAAGACTGGTGGGCATGAATGAGAATGAAATCATTGGTAAGAAATGCTATGATATCTTTAGCGGGGAATTCTGCCATACTGATAATTGTCCACTTGCGATGATAAAAAAAGGAGAAGAGTTTGTTGAGCGAGAATCTGTCAAGAAGCGACCGGATGGTAAAGAGATACCTATTATTCTGAGTGCTGCAAGATTTGACAGAAACGGAAAATTTGTAGGAATTGTAGAGGATTTTAAAGATATCACCGGGCTCAAGCGTGCTGAAAAGGAAATACATGATCTTCAGCGCTACTATCGAGGATTAATTGAGATAAACCTCGATCCTCTTGTAACCTTTGACAAGAAAGGTATTATTCTGGATGTGAATGAGGCTACAATTAAAGCTACCGGCAGAAGCAGGGAAGAGTTGATAGGAACCCTATTTGCTGATTATTTCACAGACCCTGAAAAGGCACACAAAGGTGTCAACCTGGTCTTTGGAATAGGGGAGTTTTGGAATTATGAGCTGGTCATGAAAGCCAGGGATGGAACCGAAATCATTGTTGCTTATAACGCATCGGTATATACAGATGAGACCGGACAGATAGTTGGAGCTTTTGCCGCTGCTCGTGACATCACCGAGCGAAAAAATGCTGAAATTGCACTAAATGAAAGTAAAGCAGAACTTGACCTTATCTTCCAGATCGCTGCCAATGCAATGTGTGTAATAGATGCTGATTTTAACATCATCAAGGTGAATACAACCTTTATAAGATTGGTGGGCATGAATGAGGATGAAATCATCGGTAAGAAATGCTACGATATCTTTAGCGGGGAATGCTGCCATACTAAAGAATGTCCACTTGAGATGATAAAAAAAGGAGAAGAATTTGTTGAGCGAGAATCTGTCAAGATACGACCGGATGGTAAAGAGATACCTATTATTCTAAATGCTGCAAGATTTGATCGGGACGGCAAATTCTTAGGGATTGTAGAGGATTTTAAAGATATCACCGGGCTCAAGCGTGCAAAAAAGGAAATACAGGATCTTCAGCGCTACAATCGGGGATTAATTGAGGTAAACCCCGATCCTCTTGTAACCTTTGACAAGAAAGGTATTATTCTGGATGTGAACGAGGCTACAATTAAAGCTACTGGCAGAACCAGGGAAGAGTTGATAGGAACATTATTTGCTGATTATTTCACAGACCCTAAAAATGCAAGCAAAGCTGTAGAGCTGGTCTTTGAGAAAAAAGAAATCAGGGATTATGAACTGATCATCAAAGCCCGGGATGGTACCGAGACTATTGTGGCCTACAATGCATCGGTCTATAAAGATGAAGCAGAAGAGATCGTGGGAGTATTTGCAGCTGCCCGAGACATTACCGAGCGAAAAAGATCAAAACATGAACTGCAGGAAACCATCAAGAGGCTTGAGGCATACACGGGCCGTGTTAATAGTCTGATGGTAACTATATTGGAAGAGATATCCGATGTCAAAACAAAAGCTGTCATTCTTGATATTACAGGAATAGAACAGGATATTGAAACATTGAATCCTATGATCAATATTGCACGGTATGCAAAGCTACTTGATGCAACATGTATTATTGCAGGTATTAAACCCGAGACAGTGCATAGATTGTCTGGTCTTGGAGTTGTGTTAGATCCTGTCACTGCAGAACGATCCCTGGAGGAAGGATTAAGATATACAATATTGATTACAGAAGAGAGTAATGATAATAGGTGAGAGTATGGTCGAAACTAAAAAAGAAAAGCTGGATCAGGTATTGGCCAGATTCATGCAGGTTGGACAGATAAGCGCTGCAGGAATAGTGAGTACTGAAGGACTGCTGATAACCTCAATAATGCCGCCTGATATGAATGAACGCATTGTCGGTGCACTGTGCTCGACAATTATAGCAAGTGCCCAGACAGCAAGTTCACAAATGGGAACAGGAGAAGTAGCAGAAGTTAATGTAAAGACCGAACACGGTGTATTATTGTTAAAGCCATCGGGAGAAAAGGCACTATTCTTTGCACTGGCACAGGTAGAAGCCCAGCTTGGTCTGATCACAGTCGAGATCGAAATAAGGGCCAAACAGGTTCAGGAGATACTGGAAGAGGTATAGGATAATGGATATGAAAAAAACCTATATTCCACGACTGGATGATATCCTGAAAGGGGGTACACCACCAGGAACATCCGTATTATTCAATGCAATACCAGGTATGCTATGTGATGTTTTCGGTTATCAGATCATTGCCCAGCGTATACATCACAATAATGAGATTGGGTTTATTTATACAAATACACGTACACCTGCCGAGATTTCGCGTGTATTTGATAATTACGGATGGGACCTGATAACACCTTTGCAGTCAGGTCAGTTATTCTTTGTTGATTCCATCTCCCCTATGATGGGAGTGCCACCGATCGGCAGATACTGCATTGATGATTTTAATAAAAGCAAAGATACCGTATTATGTGCGATCAGTGACATAGCTGGCGGTACGGCAGTGATCGAAAATGTAGCCACACTCATTGACTCTATTGGTGCAAATAACACAATGGAATTGATCAGGGCATGGAATGAAGCTGCTAACAAGCACAATGTAAATATAATATATATATTTACCAGATGGGATTATGAGGACCGGATGATAGATAAACTGACAGGTCTTATCAACTGTGAGATTGAACTTTTCGGTATAGAAGAAAGAGTAATGTACAGACAGGTCTATGTAGTTGTAAAGTCCAGTTGGAGTACAATATCTAAGACTAAAACATTCTTCGAACTGGTAATGCCCGGAGGAATTAAAGTATTTATTCCAAAGCTGTTAGTAACCGGACCCTATAACGCAGGAAAAACTGCATTTGTTCATGCGATCTCTCTGGACGCTGTCTCGGTAGATAGGCAGGCATATGAGCTATTTCCAACTACGGTCGGACTGGATATAGGACATATTGATTTCGAGGGATTTTCTGCTGATATCTTTGGTACACCTGGTCAGGAGCGGTTTGATCTATTGCTTGAGCCGCTGTCAAGAGAAGCGATCGGTGCATTTATTGTAATTGACTCAACCCAACCAAATACCTTTACCCGTGCAAAGGAAATGATCGATATGTGCCGTGCAGAAGCAATACCAAAGGTAATTGTTGCTAATAAGCAAGACCTCCCGGGTGCTATGCGGCCGGAAGAGATAAAAAAACGTATGGCACTATGGGAAGATGTACATATAGTACCAGTTTCAGTGAAAAAAAATAAAGGGATCAACCAAACGCTTAATGCGCTTTTTGATCTTATATACAGAGTATAATAACAAAAATGATACAATCTACCAGATCAGGAATTCCGGGTCTTGATGAATTAGTTGGCGGTGGATTCCCTAATAATACTATTACATTGGTCTATGGGCCACCAAAGACAGGTAAGTCCATATTTTGTTACCAGTTCCTGCAACAGGCAATAACTGATAATGAATACTGCCTTTATGTAATGACTGATTATAATCTTTCACAACTTGAAGAAACGATGATGTATTTCGAATGGTTTATTCATGACTATTTTACTAAAAAACAGCTTTATGTGATGGATATTGCATCAGGATCGGTTGGTGCTGTCCAGAAAGAAACTGCTTCATTCAAGATCTCTTCACCACAGAATCCAACAGAGATCATTAGCGAGATCATTGAACAATTACAGTCCATCTACCAAAAAACGCATACGTTCAGATCAATTCTTGATTCTGCAACTACCCTATTTGCCTACAATTCACCAATACTTATGATCAGGGTACTTAAATCATATACTATGAGGATAAAATTGGCTGGAAGTACAGGCATAATCATCTATACGGAAGGAGTGGTAGATTCACAGATAGAGACCATGTTAAAGGCAACAGTAGATAATATTGTGCATATGGATGGAAAAAAGATAACTGTTGAAGCGATGATGGGATGTGATCATATAAGTGCTAATTATAAGATCACTGATAAAGGGATCATTATTATTTGATCATATGGTTATTCGATCATCCGAGAATGTCTTTAGTACGTCTTGCAACCATTATGATCCCGATCGCCACAATTCCCATTCCAAGATTTCTTAAATAGCCTGCATAACTAAATCCTATTAAAGCAGTTGTGATATAGGTCATATGGATTATACTTCCAAGTAAAATAACATACCAGCACTGCTTCCAGTAATCGATTTTGATGGACCTGATCGCATATATGCATGCATAGATGAAGAACAGTCCGATAAAAAGTCTAATATATAACTCTAGATTGACCATAGTAGATTAAGTTTGTTTATAAATTATAAAACAATTACTTTTTGTTAATGACCTATGGATGCTAAAGAACATCAACAAATTACATGCCGGAATTATTCACTTGGTGCGATAGTATTAATACCATAGAAACAAAAAACATATGTAAGAAGGAGAAACAATGCAATATAAGAACATTCTATTAATTATGCTGGTAATTTCATTAATGACCATATCAATATTAACTGCGGGCTGTACTGATAAAGAAACTCCGGATGGTGAAACTCCGACTCCTGGTGCAACACCTATGCCTACTGCAACACAGACTCCTACATCCACTCCAACACCTGAACCAACACCCGAAATTTCACCCACATCAACAATGGAACCAAAAAGTCATATGATTCGGATCCAGAATTATAGGTTCGTTACACAGGGAGCAAAAGAGATCAATCAAGGTGATACTGTTCAGTGGCGAAATTACGAAGATAGTTCGAGTAAAATACGTTATCTGGTCAGCGAGAACGGTTTATGGGATGAATACGAAACCATCAGATATAGAAGATCTTTTTCTTATACCTTCAATGAAACAGGATCATATACTTTCCACCTAAAGGGCAGAGAATCAGTAAAATGTAATGTTACTGTATCATAAATTAAAACAATGAAAACACAGATCATCAGCGAAGGAAATATCAGCATAAATGTACCCCTTCCTGATGATACATCTAATTTTTTACCATCTTCTGCTGCTGTGTTCTATAACCCGCAGACAGAACTGAATAGGGATATTACCACATCAGTCGTTTCTGCTTTTATTTCATATAAGGAACTTGATCCATGCAGCCTTTTATATGCTGATATCATGTCAGCTACAGGTATCAGGGGAATAAGGATAGCTACTGAGGTCGGGTTAGGGTGCCATATGAATGACTGGAGTATGGCAGCTTATCAACTGATGCAGGACAATCTCAGGATGAACGATCTTCAAGCTCAATGTAGTGTCTCTCACCAGAATGCCAATGCCCTGATGCACCAGGAGTCCTATGATATTGTTGATCTCGATCCCTTTGGGTCTCCTGCACCGTACCTGGATTCTTCTGCTCGTAGTGTCAGAAAGTTATTATGCATCACTGCCACAGATACTGCACCGCTGTGCGGTGCACATTTAGCCTCAGGTATTCGAAAATATTCCGCTTATCCGTTAAATACCGAATATCATAGAGAAATGGGTGCACGCATCCTGCTGGGAGCTGCCGTACGGGCACTAGCACTGCATGATAAAGGAGTAAAGGTAATATTAACCCATGCCACACGTCACTATGTCAGATCCTATCTTGAGATCATACAGGGCGCATCTGTGGCAGATAAGACCATTGAAAAGATGGGGTATATCTCCCATTGCTTTAATTGCGGATTTAGACACTGGCATTTCGGGCTGGCACCTGGCCCCGGACAGGAGTGTCCGAACTGCCATGGCCCCCTCAAGTTTGCAGGACCATTGTGGCTAGGTAGTATCCAGGATTCCGAGTTCTGTCAGGTAGTACTGGATCAACTGGATAACAGACGTCCTGGTAAATGGAAACAAGCAATGAAAATTGTTGCTTTTTGCCAGGAAGAGATAGATATTCCGACATATTATGATCAACACTGGTTATGCAAAAAACAGAAAATCTCACCCGGACCTATTGATGAACTGGTCAGTGTATTGAAAAAGGAAGGATTTGCATCTTCTCGCACACATTTTTCAGGTATAGGGTTCAAGACTGATGCAGGGATTGTGGAGATCAAAAAAGTATTACATCGGTTTTTATAGATATCTACTTATACTATTTTGGTAATATATTATTGTATGACAAATAATGTAGTACAAGTCAGAATGCCATACGCATTACTTAAAAATATTGAAGAACTTGTTAAAAAGGGATACTATAAAAACAAAAGTGAGGTTATCATCGATGGGATGCGTCATTTTGTAGGTATAAAACAGCCAAAAAGTGATATTGCTCAATATTTAAGAGATGAAATTCATGGAAGACATATTAAGCAAGGATATTCAAAAAAAGAAATAGATGATCTTTGGAAAAAAGTTGAATCTAGAAATGAATGGAAAAAGCGATTTGGATCAGATGCTGATAGTGTCATGGCAGAAATTAGAGGAAGACAATGATATTAATTGATACGGATATTTTTGTAATAGAAAGACTTTTTAA